>AMWB02162353.1_pt2 | contig 19308 bp, 20 predicted proteins | sample 200311 | NCBI WGS metagenome assembly AMWB02 (sample SAMN02737377, study PRJNA173069) | bioreactor metagenome | biome: anode biofilm in microbial fuel cells | place: USA: California | collected 2010-12-16 | reverse complement strand
GACTGGAAGAATCAGGCGGCCGGGGGCTCCTCCTACGGCAATACGTTTCGGTTTAATACGGTCAAATACTGGCCGACGACCGCTTATGAAAATCTCAGCGGCCACAATCAGCAGGACAGTTGTTACGGCAACTACTTCATCGGCGATCCGACCAACAACGACATGAAGGGAGTCTGGTTTGAATGGACCTCGCTGACCGGGAATACCCAGCACGGTTCAGGGCACTTCGTCGCCAATAATATCTTCTACCAGTGTCAGGCCGCCATCGCGACCGCCATCTACGATGATTGGGATGAGCAGCCGAACTGGATCAAGTACAACATCTTCTATGGCGGCGGTCAGTCCGATTACTCGCAGATTCACTACCAGTTCTCCAATGACACGAACTTCATCTCCGACTCGAATCTGTACTTCAACCTGCCGACCAACCATATCTACCGGAACGGAACCACCATGTCGCTGGCGACCTGGCAGACGTACCGGTCGGGGAACTGGGCCGGAGCGGTGCGGCACGATCTGCACAGCAAGACATACAATCCCGGCTTTGCCAATGCCGCGACCTACGACTTCCGCCGCCTGGCTTCCTCGCAGGAACTGAACGTCACCTACGGCGGCAAGACCTGGACCCGCTACGGCGTCTGGCAGGCGCCGCTGTGCACCGGCTGTATCGGCAGCCGAGGTAATATCGATGGTTCCCCCAACGATGCGGTCGACATCGGCGATCTGACGGCGTTGCTGGCGTTCCTGTTCGGCCCCGGATCGGCCGGCTCGATCTGTGTTGATGAGGCGAATTGTGATGGCTCCACCAACGGGGTCATCGATGTGGCGGATCTGACGCTTCTGATACAGTATCTGTTCTACAACCAGAGCGGATCGGTGAGGTTGGCACCCTGTCCGTAAGGCCCTGAACGGAACCGCGAATAGGCAGATGGCGTCGTGTCGCAGGACACGGCGCCGTTTGTCTTCAGCCCGTGATCTGCTCCGGGCTCCAGAGCGCCACCCGAAACGGCTTTACCTCCCGCAATAGAAACACGCCCGCCTGTATCGCCGGATCGGTCGTCGCCAGCGCCTCCGCTTCGGTCTGGTCGGAAGCGCGGAGTATGATCATCCCGAACGCCGCATCCTCACGCCGCCCCGCCATCACCAGTTTCCCCTGAGCCAGCAGCCCCTGCAAATAAGCAAAGTGCTCGTTCACCCGGGCGAATTCCGCCTCCGTGCCGTCGGCCGGCAATGTCGATCGGCACGGCTGAATGATCTCGATGAAGTACTGCGGTTCTCCCACGGACAGCTCCTTTCGTTCGCACGAGGCTCGACTGATACAATAACTTAGCCGCCCGGCGCCCGTTCGTCAACGGCCCCCTCTTGCCAGAATTCTCTTTTGTCGTAGCTTTGCCTGGTAACGAAAAGTCGCAAAAGGACCCGAAGGGGACTATGACCATGGCAAGCGCCAAACTGAACTGGACCGGCGGCAAACGCTTCGAGGGGACCTCGGCGTTCGGCCACACTATCGTGACCGACACCACCAAAGCAAGCGGGGGAGAAGAGTCCGGCTACAAACCCAGTGAACTTCTGCTCTACGCCGTCGCCGGCTGCACCGGTGTCGACGTCGTCGGGATTCTCCAAAAACAACGCCAGGAACTTACTTCGCTGGAAATCGAGGTTATCGGCTCCCAGCCGGAGGAATTTCCCAAACCGTACCATGCAGTCGAGATCAAATACCGGCTACGGGGGAAGAACCTGGATCCCGAGAAAGTGGCCCAGGCGGTGGAACTCTCCATGACAAAATACTGTATGGTAAGTCTGACCGTCAAACAGGAGACCAGGGTGACAACGGCGATCGAAATTCTGCCGGATTAGTTGGATCATTTCCGCGGAACTCCGGTTTTAGACGGAGAAAGGAACCTGACGATGAACGAGTCTTTTGCTCATACCCTCCGGTCCGATAAACCGGCCGAGATGGTCGTCGCCGCCATCGAGAAGCTCACGGCCGAAAACGGCTTTCGCGTCCTGCATATCCACGATGTCCAGGCCACTTTGGCCGAAAAGGGGCTCCAGCGCGAGCCACTCAAGATCATCGAAGTCTGCAATGCGAAATTCGCCCACGAGGCGCTGCAGAAGAGCATGGATGTCGCCCTGTTCATGCCGTGCCGATTCACGGTGTATACGGTCGATGGCCAGACCATGGTGAGTCTTGGTCGACCCACCATGATCAGCCAGATCATGCCGCAAGCCGGCCTCGAGAAACTGGCCGCAGATGTTGAGGCTACCCTGACGAAGGTCATGACCGCGGCTGTATGAAGCCTCCGTAGCTCTCTGGGAAAGTTGGTGCCATGACGATACAAAAACTGAGACGACTGTTCCTGTTCGCCGGCCTCGGAGGAGCCGTCGGCGCCGCACTCGCGTGGGCCTATGCCGCCCTCGGCTCCACCTGACAGATCATGTGCAACCCTTGGCTGACTACGGCAGCCGGGGCCGTGATCGGGGCGATCATGGCGGCTGACAGTAAGGAGAAACCACATGCCGATGTTTGAATACACCTGCAATGACTGCGGGAAGAAATTCGAGGAACTCGTGAGCAGCGAGGGCGACCCGGTCGAATGCCCGGCCTGTCACTCGCCGAACGCCCGAAAACTGCTGTCCGTGTTTGCCTCGTCGGTGAGCGGCGGATCGTCTGCCCCGACTCCCTGCGGCGCACCCTCCTGCGGCCGCGGCTTCACCTGAGCCTCCTGACCGCTGCGATCTCGGTCGAGATCACCGCAAAGCGCGACAACGAAAACGCCGTCGTCTCCCGGATCGGGGATACGACGGCGTCGCTGCTTCAGGACTTCCCGAGCGTCCGGCTACTTCACCGGCACCTGCTTGCCCAGCTTACCGGCGAAAAAGGCCACCGTCCGTTTCAGGCCCTCCTCGAAACTGACCGTCGGATTGTACCCGAACCGCCGCAGTTTCTCGATCGCCGCATACGAATGCTTGATATCGCCGACCCGAGGCGGGTCATAGTTCGCCTTCGTCGTCACGCCGATGATCCCGCGTAACTGGTCCAGCAACTGATTCAGCGTAAACTGCCCGCCGCACGCTACATTGAACGAATCCCCCACCAGGTGTTCGTTCGTGGCGGCGAGAATGTTCGCCTGTACGCAGTTGTCGATATACGTGAAATCGCGCGACTGTTCGCCGTCCCCGAACACTGTCGGGCTCTTCTTGTCCAGCAACATCGTGATAAACCGCGGGATCACCGGCGCATATTCGCTCTTGGGATCCTGGCGCGGACCGAAGATATTGAAATACCGCAGTGAGACGGTCGGGAAACGATATAGCTCCCAGTACACTCTGCAGTAATACTCGTTCGTCAGTTTCGTGATTGCGTACGGCGACAGCGGGCTCGGCACCATCTTCTCGTGCTTGGGCAACTCTTCCGATTCGCCGTATATCGATGAGGACGAGGCCATCACGAATTTCTTCACCCCGGCGTTCCGCGCCGCTTCCAGGACATTCAGCATCCCGTCGATATTCACGGCGTTCGAGGTCAGCGGATTCGCCACCGATCGGGGGACCGAGGGAAGCGCCGCCTGATGCAGCACGTAGTCGATTCCGGCGACTGCCTTCAGCACCGTCCAGAAATCCCGGATATCCCCCTCGATCAATTCGATATCATTGATAATGTCCGTCAGGTTCTCTTCTTTGCCCGAGGAGAAGTTGTCCAGAATACGGACCCGGTGTCCATCCTCCAGCAGCTTCCGGGCGATATTGGAGCCGATAAACCCGGCTCCACCCGTAATCAGATATTTCATAGTGTGCTCTGCTCTTTCCTTATCCTGACATTGATTTTCGGCCACTGCGCGATATCGCTTAACCCGAGCTGCCCCTCTAATCACTTGCCCGCCATGGTATTTCGGCGGACGGCAGTGGCTTTGGCGCACCAAAGTACGGTTTTCGGCGGCGGCTGTCCAGTCGAAAAATCGAACTGCGGAGTCTATACTTTCCGGCCCGCCGAGTTCACCAAGCCCCGCTCGACGACAAAGAGAGCGGCGAACGCCGCCAGCATCGGGACGATCGGATAATGAAACCGCCCGGCCCCGAAAAATACGGCGTGGAGCGCCGTCCAGTACCCCATGATCAGCAGGAATACCAGGAAGCCGGATCGCCAGCCGTCCCGTCGCCAAAACACCAAAATCCCGCCGCCGCTGGCAATCAACAGCAGAAAAAATGTCGCCTGCATCAACCATCCGAAAAGCACGTAGCCATCGAACCGATCATACTTCGCTGAATCCATCAGTTGATACACCACCGCGTCCAGATCCCCGGCATACAAGTACCCCACCTTCATCACGGCTCGTTTGACAAACGCCAGCGGATGTTCCCGGATGTACTGCCACCCCAGTGCATATCCGAGCGAATCGTTGCGGGCTTCATATTGCGGGTCGTGCAGCAGGAACAGCACCGTGTCGATATTGCTCCAGCCCATGCCGGACTGCGGGTTGTTGCCGATGTAGAAATTCACGCCCCCGGTCGTCGACACCGTCGCCGCCCCCACCTGCTGATAGTTGCGCACGATCCACGGGGTGGTCACCGCCGCGCAGCCGACCACCACCAAAGCGGTACGAATGACGATCTTCCGCCACGGAACTCGTATCAATCCCCAGTAGGCGACAAGCACCGCCGGAAAAGCCATCAGCACCGAGCGCGTCAGGATCGCCAGCCCCAACCCTATCCCCGCCAGCCCATACCACCAGAGCCGACCACTCGCCGCGCGATCCGCCTCCAGAATCAGCCAGAGCGCCACCAATAACAGAGAGGTGAACAGGTGTTCCGACACCAGAAATGTCACGAAAAACACCTGACTCGGCAGCAGAGCCACCAGCAGTGCCGTCAGTCGCGCCGTGCGCTCCGTATGCAGGCGCACCATGATCCGGTACACCAGAACCAGCGACACCAGGTTGAGCAGCGTATTCACCGCCGCCGCCACCACCGGCAGTTCGCCGAACAGAAGATAAATGCGCGAGAGAAACCACGAATTCCCCGGCGGCCAGTAGCCGGTCGGTTTCCCCGCCTCGATATAGCTGCCGCTCCGCGCCCAGTCCACCGCCAGATCATGATAGGTCATGCTGTCCGATTTGAGCGTCACCCCCATAAACAAGATCACCGCCAACCGCAGAACCAGCGCCAGGGCCAGCAGGCCGAAAAGGAACTGTGCCTTCGGCAGATCCTCGAGCCAGACGGCGAACCGCGCCAGCAGGTCGCGAAGCTGCTTCTGCCAGAGCAGCAGCAGCCCCACCGTCCCGATCGCCAGCAACACCAACTGCAGATGCAGCCAGGTGTGGGCCTCGACCGAGCCGTCGCCGGAAAGGAACAACAGGTGCCGCTTGAACCAGTCGAAATCGACCAGAGCCAGCACGCCGATCAGGACAGCCGACCCCCAGAGCAGTCGCGGCAGCCACCGACGAACCATCGTCATCACCCTATGTCTTCCTGGTAAACCTCGAGCGCGTATTCGTTGGTGTAGAAGTTGAATTTCGCCTTGATCACGTTGGGGCGACAGCAGACCGCGCAGTCGATCACGAACTCCTGGTTTTCCCCCTCGGTCGGATCGATAAACAGATCGTTTTCTTCGCCGCAGGCGGCGCACAGGAAAAACTGCTCCATACCGCCAAATAAGGATTCGTTTGGTCTTGGTGTCAAGTTGCGGATCGGGTGTGCGCCGGCCACGCAAGCTGCCGATAAGATTAAAGTTGCCGCCGATGCGGCCCGGAAATATGTTGTCCGCCAGAAGGACGAACAATGAGAAAGGATTCTCCAATGTCTGATTACGCCTATATCCACGCCCGGCAGATTCTCGACAGCCGCGGCACGCCTACTATCGAAGTCGATGTCTGTCTCACCGACGGCACCCTGGGGCGCGCCGCCGTCCCGTCCGGCGCCTCCACCGGCGCCCATGAGGCGGTGGAGCTGCGCGACGGCAACGGCTCCCCGTATTTCGGCAAAGCGGTCAAGAAAGCGGTCACCAATGTCAACGAGAAGATCGGTCCCCGCCTGATCGCCGACTCCATCGACCCGTTCGACCAGGTGGCGGTGGACCGCTATCTGATCGCCCTCGATGGCACCGAAAACAAGGGAAAGCTCGGCGCCAACGCGCTGTTGGGCGTCTCGCTCGCAACGGCCAAAGCCGCCGCCGAAAGCCGCGGCCGGTTCCTCTACGAGTACATCGGCGGCTGCAACGCCAAGACGTTGCCGGTCCCGATGATGAACATCCTCAACGGCGGCAAGCACGCCGACAACAATGTCGACCTGCAGGAGTTCATGATCATGCCGGTCGGCGCCAAGAGCTTCGCGCAAGCCCTGCAGATGGGCGCCGAGGTGTTTGGTCACCTCAAGCAGGTGCTCAAGAAGAAAGGGCTCAACACGGCGGTCGGCGATGAAGGTGGCTTTGCACCTGATCTCAAGTCCAACGAGGAAGCGCTGCAGGTGATCATGCAGGCGATCTCCAACTCCGGCTACAAGGCCGGCAAGGATATCCTGCTGGCACTCGACCCCGCCTCCACCGAATTCTATGAAGCCAAGACCAAAAAGTACAACTTGGCGGCCGAGGGACGGAAACTGACCAGCTCGCAGATGATCGACTACTACGAAGGACTCTGCAAGAAGTACCCGATCATCTCCATCGAGGATGGCCTCGCCGAGGATGACTGGTCCGGCTGGCAGGAACTGACCAAACGGCTCGGCCACAAGATTCAGTTGGTCGGCGATGATCTCTATGTCACCAACCCCAAGCGCCTCAAAAAAGGGATCGACAGCCGCTCTTCCAACTCTATCCTGATCAAGCTGAACCAGATCGGGACACTGACCGAGACGCTCGATGCCATCCAGATGGCGCAGAAGGCCAACTTCACGGCGGTGGTGTCACACCGCTCGGGCGAGACCGAGGATGCGACGATCGCCGATGTGGTGGTGGCGACCAACGCCGGCCAGATCAAGACCGGCTCGGTTTGCCGCACCGACCGCATCTGCAAGTATAACCAGTTGCTCCGGATCGAGGAACAGCTCGGCGCCAGCGCCGTCTATCTGGGCCGCGACGCCTTCTACAGCATCAAGTAGCGCGCGTTTCGACTTCGCTCAACGCGACGAAGCGATGGAAGTCATTGTGCCGTCAGCTGTCTCTGGCTGACGGCTTTCGATTCCTGAAGGGGCGCGAGTCATCGCGAGGCGCGGCGCTTCGCCTCGCCGAAGCAATCTCAGTTCTTGTGCCGCCAGGCGTCCCTGCCTGGCGGCTTCTTCTTGCCCATCCCCAGAGCTCACCCCGTCTCCTGTTGTGAATCACCTGCGAAATTGCGCGGGAAGCGACTGGTCACACCCTGAAAACAAAAGACCCCGGCGAGTCGATTCGACCAGCCGGGGCCTTGGATTTCAGGAGGGGGCCTTACGGACAGGTGGCTGTCAGCACCGCCCCAAAGAAGAGATGGTCGACCAACGCCGAGATGTCACCGATATCGACCGAACCGCTCGGGTCGCCATCGACATTCGCTTCGGATTGGCAGCAGAATGGACCTGAGCTCACGAACAGCCGGTCGACCAGCATGCTCAGGTCGGCGATATCCACGCCATCCCCCGGGCTGCAATCCACATTTCCCGGCGTGTTCACGCAACAGGTGCCGATGGTGAAGCAGTATGGCCCGGGCCAGAACGGTACCTTCGGATTCGCCTGGCCGACTATCTTCCATGAGTGAGGGGTGGGACCGACCACCGAGTCGATACAAAACGTCTTTCCCATTGCCTCGTGACTGAACGATGTTCGCAGGCGAAGCACCTCGCCCTTGAATCCCGAAGGCAAACCGCCGTCAAAGGGCATTCCCGCGGCCGTGAACCGCATGGTGTCCATCCCCGTGCTCACCGAAGGATTGGTGAGAAACCGGCCAAGTGAAAATCGGTCCGCCCACCCCAGGCTGACCGTGTCCAAATGCGGGGTCGCAAACAGTGCCCCGTCCGGCGAATAGGCACGGAAGCCGAGGTCCAGACTAATGGTCGGTGTATCGGTAAGACCGGTCAGGGACCAGAAGAAGTCTACCGTCTGACCAACCTGCACCATGCCCGGTGCAAACTGGCCGTCGACGCGGGATAGATACACGGTCGGCTCACACGCAAAACAGGTGTCGCAAGCGTCGCCTACTTTGTCCCCATCGCTGTCCAACTGCAACGGATCGGCCTCCAGCGGACAATCGTCATAGACATCCAGAACGCCGTCTTCATCAACATCCCACGACGTTTTCCAGGCGATGTGCAGCGGATCGGTGAAATATCCGCCCACAATCAACGTGTCCCCCACTGATTCCATTTCGAGAATGTTCCTCAGGCCCTGCAGATGCCAGGCGACCCCGTCCCAGCGGAACCGGTCCGTCACTAATTCCCCCTGATGTTCATGCACGCATCTCACGAAGACGCGGTTAGTGATCCCCGGTCCGATTTTCTGCCAATTGCCCCCATCCCACGCCGCTACGCCATTCACGGTGTCGACACCGGACAAGTAGAACCACCCGCCTGCCGTCAATTTCCCATCGTAAATTGTCAGCGAGTACACATAGTTGCTCAACCCTGCCCCCACCTGCTCCCAGTCCGTGCCGTTCCACCGAGCGATATGCCGGATCGAATCACCGCTCTCAACGGTCTTGAACGATCCCCCTGCGTATAACTCACCTTCATATACTATCAGCGCCCAGATCCGCCCCTCCAGACCGCCCCCCAGCGGCGCATAGGTCGCACCGTCCCAGGTCACCACCGAGTTCGCCGCCACCCCGCCGGCCGTGTCGAATGCGCCACCGATAACCAGCAAATTGTTCCAGACCACGAGGCAGTTCAGATCCACCTCCGGACCGAATCCCATATCGACCCACTCTGAACCGGACCAGCGGGCGAAATAGGTCGCCGTGTCCCATTCCGGATCCACCGATGTGTTGATGAGCGGCTCGGCCGCCGCAAACAGAGAACCCTGATAGACGGCAAAATCCTCGACAATACTGTGCAGCCCCTGCCCCATCGGCTCATACGCGCTGCCGTTCCAGCGCGCCACGTTGCGGCACGGCACCCCGCCGGCCGAATCGAATACTCCGCCGACGATCAAATCCCCTTCAAACTGAATCAAGGCCGCGGCCTGGGCCGAAGTCGGCGACCCGGCCAGCCCGGTCCCGAGAGAGCCCCAGGTTCCGGGAACCAACTGGGCAGACGCCGTAACCGCGATCAAGAATGCGGCAACCAGACACAATACCACTCGGCTCATATGCCAACCTCCTGGATGAAACTGTCCGGATACCTTATTGCTTCGGGCACGGCGGAATGCAGATCGGATACGATGGTAACAGCGCGGTAAGGGAATCCGCAGTGCTGATCCTCGCTCATAAGATACGATCAGAGACTCTCTTATCCAAGCCCTTTTTCGTATCAGTCCCTGTGCCGCACCGGCCGGGTGCGCCTGATACAGATGACTGCTACCAGCCCGGTACCACGCCGCCCTCGACCCGAGCCAAGTCGAGGGCTTAGGGTCGGTTGCATTGAAGGATTGGTGGCCCACCTGCTTGCAGGTGGGTGCGTCGCCTCGGTAAGGGGGAGAGGAATCAGTTGCGACCCGTTCCACACCAATATTACCTTTGTAGCGCGGGACCGCTTCTGGTTCCGCGCCACAAGCGAAGGGAGATGCTCATGAAATATGGCGCGCGCAACAAAATCACCGGCAAGGTCACCTCGGTGAAGAGTGGCGACATTATGTCACTGGTGAAATTCAATGTGACCGGCCCGGTCGGGATGGCCTCGGTGCTGACCACCGAATCGCTTGAGGAGATGGGGCTGAAGGTCGGCGACGAGGTCGAACTGATCGTCAAAGCGATCCACGTGTTGCCGGTGAAGAAGTGAGCTGTGATGGCTCGAGGGGAGTTCGCCCCCGCTACTCCAACTTCAAATACGGTATCGCGTCCGCCACCAGTTCACCCGGACCGAACTTCTTGAACCGGTAATACCCCGCCGCCGCGATCATCGCCGCGTTATCCGTGCAAAGCGCAATCGAGGGAACAAACAACCGCCGCCCGGATCGCGTCAGCTCCTCGGCCATCAGTGCGCGCAGACGGCTGTTCGCCGCCACGCCGCCGGAGATCGTCACATCCCGGATGTTCTTATCTTTCGCCGCCCCCACCGTCTTGTCCACCAGCACATGCACCACCGCTTCCTGAAACGAGGCGGCGATATCCGCCTTGTGCTGTTCATATTCGGCCGCCTCGAGCTTCTGAATATACAGCGCTACCGCCGTCTTCAGCCCCGAGAAGGAAAACTGATATTTGTCTTTCAATACTGCGCGCGGGAACCGGAAATACTTGGGATCACCGTTTTTGGCCAGCTTGTCCAGCTCCGCGCCCCCCGGATACCCCAGCCCCATGATCTTCGCCACTTTGTCGAACGCCTCGCCGGCAGCATCATCGCGCGTCTTGCCGAGAATCTCATATTCGCCGAACGATTTCACTTCCACCAGCATAGTGTGGCCGCCGGAGACTACCAGCGTCAGGTGGTGCGGATCGAGCTCCGGATGTTCGAGTATGTTCGCCGCCAGATGTCCCTCCATGTGGTTTACCGGCACGAACGGCAGCGAGCGTGCGAACGCCAGCCCCTTGGCGAAGGTCAGCCCCACCAAGAGCGGCCCCACCAGCCCCGGCCCCTGCGTGGCGGCGATCAGGTTGATCTGGTCGAGTGTCACCCCGGCCTCTTGCAGCGCCTGCTGGTAGATGGGGACGATCGTCTTGATATGTTCGCGGCTGGCGACCTCGGGGACCACGCCGCCGAATTTCCGGTGGATCGCCTGCGACAGGATCACGTTGGCGCGGATCGTGTGACCATCCTCGACAATCGCCGCCGAGGTTTCATCGCAGGAGGTTTCAATTCCCAATGTCAGCATTGGTACCGAGCAGAATTTTGACCGAATCGGCGGAGGCTTTTTTGACGCGGAAATTGGCCGGACAGTCCACCTTGAGCGGCGCCACGCCGGTCCGCCCCAGCATGCGATAGTCGGCCGAAACCGTGAGCGCGTTCTTGTTGAGCAGATCGATATCTTCCGGGGGGCCGGTCAGCTCCACGCGGACAAAACTGGGATAGGTGGTGACATTCTGCCCCGGCGGGGCATTGTACACTACGATCGGGAGCCGTTCGTACACGCGGGTCTTGACCGGGACGATATCGATATTGAGCGACACCGAATCGGGCGCCAGCCGCATCCCCACCCCCTGCGGCGGCACCAGCGCCGCGCGCAGTTCGACACTGTTGCGAAGCCCGGTGAGATGTAGCCTTTGCGTAAACACCGTCGCGATCCCGCGCAGGGCGGACTTCGGTCCGAACAGACTCACCCGCGCCGGGATGACATCGACGCGACGGCTCACTGCGAAACCATCATCGGCGGTCGCCTCCAGATCGGGCGTCACCTGAACATCGATTTTCGACTCGATATCGACATCCAGCTCGACCGTCGCCGGTGAAATCACTTCCGACACGATGACATTCTTGGTCGGGTTCACCAGATAAGTGTTGTCGGTGCCGAGCGGAATGGAGTAATGCCCCGCGCCGTACTTCATAGCGCTGATGCGGAGTCCCTGCTGGCGCCAGTCCAGCCGGAGGAGCTGTTTCCCCTTGGCCGATACCAGAATCGTGACCGAGTCCGGGGCCGGGCTGGCCAGCGTGTGATGGTCTTTCAGATCGACTTTGGTGACCGGCAGACGCAGCTCATAGCTGTACATCTTCTCGGTGGCCACATGGAGCCAAATGAGAAGCCCGATGGCGAGCGCCACCAGTTTGAGCCAGAGATTACGGAATAGCCATTTCATTGCCGAATCACCCGCATGCCCTTGCCGGACACCTGTTTACCATCATGGTACGATTTCCCCGAAAAGGAATCAACCGATTATTCTCCCCGGTGCGGCAACTCAGTCGAGCCGCCGTGGATTGTTCCACCAGAAATGGCAGAGACCGCGGTCGGTCCCGATCCACAGGTAGTCGCCATCGAGTAGCAATGCGTAAACATACCGGGAGGGGAGACCATCCTCGATCCCGAACTCCCGCTGTACCGGCTTCTCCCGGTTGTAATACTCCAGCGTGAAGCCGAAATCGGAGGCAACCGCCACGATCTGATCGTTAACCGCCAGGGCGCGGCTGTCCAGCTTGCGTGAAAGCAGGCGAAACGGCTCGGTACTGCCGCTGTCCAGACTCAGGCGCACCAAGCCGCCATCGGAGGCCAGCCACAGGTTGCGATCCTGGCGCTCGATGTCGAACACGCGGTTGAACAGCACCTGATCCGGGTCCTGGAATTTCTGAAGCTTGCCGGTCTCCATCGAAAACCGGTATGCCCCCACACTGGAAGCGATCCAGAGGTACTGGTCGACCGGCTGGAGATCGTAGATGATCCGGTTATAGAATTCCTGCAGTCCGATATAGGCGACCGAATCCAGATGGTGGTACAGCGCCAGCAGGCCGTTGGAGGTCCCCAGGAACAGCGTGTCCCCGGTGACGCGCATGCAGAGGATGTTCTGGTCGGTCAGGCCGCGCCGTTTGTCCACGCGGGCGGAGATTCGCTGCGTCGCGCGGTCCATCACCAGCAGTCCCGAGGCGGTCCCCAAATAGAGATTCTTCTTGTCGCCGGCCAGACAATTGACATCAACCAAAGGGAAATCGACCCCCGCGCCGGATTCGACATAGATGAACCGGTTGTTCGTCCGGTCGAACCCGGTGAGACCGGTGCGGCTGCTGCCCAGTTGTGGCCCGGCGATCCAGAGAAGACTGTCCTCGTCATACAGCGTGTACGCCGGGTTCTGCAGCAGGCCGTACGGCAAAAGCGTGATAATCAGCGCGGAAACATCCGCCTGCGCCGGCCCGAGTCCCCAGGTGCCGATCCAGAGGTTTCCGGCTCCGTCGTCGACCATGTCGGTAAACCGCCAGGTCCGGCCGTGCGGGTCGATCAGCGAACCGGTCCCGACATAGTTGTAGCCGAACGGCGCGAACATGGTGGTGGGGGGACGGATATGCCGGTCATCACTGTCCACCGATGGCAGTTCGCTCAGCGCCGACCAGTGGCGCAGCATGACATCGTATTCCCACAGGCCGCCGTCGGTGCGGGCATACAGATGCTGGTCGAAACGGTCCACCCAGATTTCGCCGATATTGTCGGAGTCGATGCCGTCCAGACCGGTCATCGGCGGCTCCCAGCGTCGCTGGATTTTGTTGTAAACGATGATCCCGCCGGTGGTGGCGAAATAGACATTCTTCTGCGAGGTCGCGATGGCGTTGATATGGCTGCAATCGGCGTAATTCAGCGCCTGTCCCTCCGGCCGAAAACAGAAGCCGTTGCCGGCGATAACCAGCAGGACGAACCAGATGTATGTCACGGATCGTTTCATATGAGACCAGACTCCAGAAATTCCAGTGTCGCAGCCACCAGCAGGGCGGTGCCGTACGGCATGGCCGCTTCATCGGCGACAAACTGCGGCGAGTGCCACGGCTTGTCGGCCTTGATCTTCTTATTTCCCACCCCGAGCCAGAACATGGCCCCGCGCACTTTCTCCAGATAACAGGCGAAATCCTCGCCCCCCAGCACCGGCTCGATATCGGCCGTGTGCCCCGGGCCGAACAGCTTGTCGCTCGTTCGCTCAAGGTGCCGGACCACGGCCGGATCGTTGGCCAGCACCGGATACCCGGCCCGTTCGATCAACTCGAATTTGGCGCCCCGGGCCCGGCAGATTCCATCAGCGGTGCGGCTGATTAGTTTCGGCAGGCGCTGCTGGGCTCTGGTCGTCAGGGCGCGCGCCGTGCCGACCAGCGTCACCGACTCCGCCACCACATTGCGGGCCGTCCCCCCCTGAATCTGGCCGAAACTGATCGCCACCGGATCCATGGGATCCGACTCGCGCGACACCACTTTCTGCAGTGATTCGACCATCTCGGCCGCCACACTGATTGCATCCACCGCCAGGTGCGGGCGGGCCGCATGTCCGGCGACCCCCCGAATCACCAGATCGAAATCGAACACCGAGGCCATGAGTGGCCCGGAGCGGAGGCCGACTCTTCCGGTTGGGAGATGCGGGTCGTTGTGCAGCCCCAGTACCAGATCGACATTTTGCAGTGCGCCTTCGGCAATCATCGGGCGTGCCCCGCCGGGCGGCATCTCCTCGGCCGGCTGAAAAATGAATCGGACGGTTCCCCGGATCTGCTCCCGCCGACTGGCCAGGAGTGTGGCCGCCCCAAGCACCACGGACATATGGATATCGTGGCCACAAGCATGCATCACGCCGCGCTGACGCGAGCGGAACGGCAGGCCGCTCGCCTCCAGGATCGGCAGGGCGTCGATATCGCTCCGAATCGCCACCGTGCGGCCCGGTTGGCTCCCCCGGACTTCTGCCAGCACGCCGGTGGGGAGCTTCAGCGGCAGGAGCTTCAGGCCCGATCGTTCGAGACGTTGCCTCAGAAACAACGTAGTCTGGAACTCCTGATTCGAGATTTCCGGATAGCGATGGAGGTGCCGACGCCACTCGCGCTGGGTACGGTGCAGGCGCCGAGCCGCAGCGAACAACTGGTGATCTGGTGGAACGGTCGTTGACCGGCGTTGCTGTTTCCGCATGATGCGGTATTATACGGATTCGGTGTCGGAAGGTCTACCCTGATCTCGTTCGGCGCGCTGACGGGCCTTGTTGGCCAGCAAATGCGCCACCCGGAGCGGTTCGGGCAGGCGAAAACCGCGCAGGCATTTGATGATCATCTCACGGGCGTAGGCCAGATCGCAGCGGTGGCCGGGGGAGATGAAAAGTGGCTTGACCTTGTCTTTGGAACGGTAGGCGCAGCCGACCTCCTGCCCCGAAAGGCGTATCGGCTGGTAGCTGCCGCGCGTTTCTCCCACCGGGTAGTGGTGTCCTGCCAGCAGTTGGCGGGCGCAGCCGATCGCGACGATGTCAAACGTCACCCCCAAGAGCGAGGCCATGCCGCACCGCCTGGGATGCGCAATCCCATGCCCATTCAGAATCAGCAGATCGGGATTGGCCGTCAACTTCGCCAGCGCGCCGGTGATCGCCGGTCCCTCCCGGAAATAGAGCAGGCCGGGGAAATAGGCGAACCGGACCGGCGCCACGAAGTAGCTGCGCTCGACTTCCTCAAGATCGGGGAAGGTCATGACGACGGCCGCGGCATACAGAAACCGCCCCTCGACGCCATAGGAAGTTTCACAGGCAACGATCAACCTCGGCGGCTCGGCGTTACGAGCCGACACCACCAACGGGGCCAGCTCCTGCTGGACTTCGAGGGCCTGAGCCCGGTCGGTCGGCCAGTCGTGCACCTTGCGATAGTTCACGGCAGACGCCCCCCCGGCAGTCCCAAAATTCTGACTACACGGTTGTTCATGCGCGGCGCTGCAACATGGCGGGTTAACAACCGTCTGTCAAGCACCAACCTGCCCGGCCGAACACGGCATCCCGGCCAAGGTGGCCCGCAACCAGACCCAGCTCAAACTTCAGGAGTCCGAGGAGATGCGCGATGACTGCGCCTGCCTCGACCGCCTCCGATCCTCATGGTCCCGGCTCGGAAACTCCAGAGCTGACCTCGCACCGTCCCCAAAATCCCCTTGACGGACTCCCGGCTGCGACCCACATATTGCTCGCGTGGAGAGGATCGTCGCCCTGTTGTCGTCCCGTCAGCCGCTTTGCCCCTCCGGATCATCAGCCTGGGTAGAGCAGGTGTCGTGTGCCCTCGACTGGGTCGTGGCCGAGCGGCTGACCCTGTGCAGTTCGACCGGCACGCCGACCTGGGACCTGATTACGGCCGCTGCTTCGCATCGGAGCATCCCGATGCAGCTCCTGATCCCCAGCACGATAGCCGGCCTGGCCGCCTGCGAGTCTGAAATTCGCCGCCAGTTCGATCTGGAGCGCTCCCGCACCACCGTCAGCATCGTGGCCGGCCCGCGGCCGCGACCCTCGGCCGCCTCCCGCATGACCCTGCGCGACCGCACCATCATCCAGACCGCCGCTCTGCTCCTGCCGATCTCGATCTCCCCCAAGGGAAACATGGCGCGTCTTCTGGCGAAGGCGGAAGTGGAGGGGAAAACCGTGCGCCGCGATTTCGAGATTCCGTACTCTGCCCGGACCGAATCAATCGCGTACCGGCTCTCGCCCGATCGCCTCAACCCGGATCTCAATGCCATCGACGGTCAGTATCTCATCCACTGGACCCGCGCGCCGCACGGGCGCTGGCCCGATGAACGGGAAATCGACTACTACCGAGCTATCTTCGACTCAACCACCTACCCGCGCTCGGCGCTCGCCACGCTTTCACACATTGTCGCCACCGGCTGGATCCGCGCGTCGGCCCGCCACATGCCGTCGAACCTCCCCTGCGTTTCATTCTCGGCGTCAGCCCCTGCCATGCTCCTGCCGCTCATGCGATGGCGCGCCCGGTACCGCCAGATGTCGTTTGAACCGTATGGGATAGGAATCAACAAAGACGTCGCTCGTGCCGCCGGGATCGAACCGGTGAGCTACACACCACACCGGACGCCATCGTCGGATGACCGGAAACCCTGGCTCCGCCAGACTTCCGGGGAAATCACCGATTGGCGACAGGAAAAGGAGCACCGCTTGCGCGGTGACTTGTCACTCCCCCAATTCTCCCCCCGGGACCTGATTCTGTTTTGCCGCACCAACGACGAGGCCGAACAACTTCGTCAGTCGTTCGGCCTCACCACCATTCCGTTTTATCGCTGAATGCTACTTGAGCAGGAGCATCTTCCGGCTCGCCGTGAAGGCCCCGGCCTCCAACCGATACAGATACATTCCCGTCGCATGGTCCTTCGCCTCCCACATCAGTTCCACCGTGCCGGCCCGGCTGTGTCCGCTCATTCGCTCCACTTCCTGACCGAGCAGGTTGTAGATGCGGAGCGTGTAGTTCGATTCGCGCGGCAACGTAAACGAAATCTTCGTCGCGGGGTTAAACGGATTCGGATAGTTCTGGCGTAGCGCAAACCCGCTCGGCAACGTGCCACCCTCGCCGGGCTCCACATCGGTGATCACCGAATGGTATTTGTCTTTCGCCCTTGTCGCCGCTTCTCGAATCCCCACCAGGTTGTCACCGGCAACCACGGCAAAGGCCACCGTGTCGAGTCCGCCCGGCGCCAGATCGATCGGCCCGGCCGCCATCAACTGAAACAGATCGTACAGCGAATCTCGATATGCAATGGAATCGTCGAGCCCGCGAAACAGCGCCTGGTACCGCTCGGCATCGGTGAAGCCGTCGGCCGAGCCGGGTATGTACCACGTGTTGTAGATGGTACTTGAGCGCCGCGTCAGGGCGGTGTGAAGCGGCCCATCCAGCATCACCAGCCCGCGGAAATCCTGATATACCGGTACGCTCACCGTTCCCTGATTCCACGCCTGCCAGAGCAGGGAGTCACTCGATTCGAATTTACCGGCGTTCTCCAGATAGTCTCCAATATCCCAATCGAAGAACAGCCCGAAGTTGATATCGTTGATCGCCACCGTCGTGTCGTTGCGAATGATATAACGGAGAATCACGAAATTGTTATCCGGGCCATCGAAACTGAACGACTCCTGCACCACGTTGATCCCGAGGCGAATCGGCGCCTTGGTGTCGGCGAACGCCGCATAGGTCTGCTGGGGCGCGAGCGGCCCCGGATCCTGGTACACCAGATTCCCGCCCGGCGCCACTGCAAAATCCATGCGCGGCTCATTCAGCAACTGGTGCACCGCCCCCACGACCCGCACCGGTCCGTTGGCCGCCAGAATCCCCGCCTCCCAGATATCGTTGACACCGCCATCGAACGTGAATCCCAGGCCGCCGGCCGGGAAGATCGAACCGGCCCCCATGCCGTACACGCCGAAATTCGAAACCGTGAAATCGATCATACCGGTGGAATGACTGGCGAACGTCTTCACCCCGCGCGCTCCCACCAGGAAGGAAAGCGTCATCGTGTCCGGTCCGAAGTTGCCCCCGGATAGTATCAGCGGCAGCGACAGCGACGTCCCACCGGTAACCGTGTCGCTCACTGCCACTCGGATGATATTGCCGGACCGCACCGTATCTCCGCGGTCGATCGTCCCGAAATTCGCCGTTCCGGCCAGCACGATGAGGGAAGGATCGGATCCGGCCAGTGAAGCCGCCACTGACGTGGCCGCCAGGCCGCGATTCTGCAGCACGAGCGTTCCCTCCACGGTATCTCCCGGGGCGATCTCCGCGTGCGTGAAGTCATAGAGGATTACATCCGGCTCGAAAACAATCCCACTCATCGCTTCCAGCGCTCCCACGCAATCGATCTCCCCCCAGCCGAGGGAGTCATTGGGGAATGCGCCGGACTCGAGAACTCGATTCGTCGAGTTTAGTATCGCCAGTTTGATCTCATCCACCGTCGCGTTCGGTTTTTTCTGCCGCAAAAGCGCCACCAGCCCCGCCACCTGTGGCGTCGCCATCGAAGTCCCAGTGAGTGTCTGATAGGTCCCTTCCGGGTGTGAGACATTCGCCGGATAGGTCGAATAGACTCCCTGTCCCGGCGCCATCACATTCGGCTTGATTGCTCCCAGACAAGCGGAGGGCCCCTGCGAGGAAATGCTGGCGCGTCTGGCCGGCGTCACCGAAATATTCAGCGCTCCCGCCGCAAAGAACGAGAGTGAGTCATCGGCACTGTTCACCCCATTGGCCGGATTATTGACCGAACCGACCGTACCATCGTTACCGGCCGCAAACACATTGACAATCCCGAGCGCTTCGACCCTGGTGATCGCATCAAACACCACGTTCTTGCACCCCAGGTAGTAGCTGTTAGGGGAAAGCGCCCAGCTATGGCTGATCACATCCGGCACATCGGCCACCGTATTGGGGTCGCCGTCCGGATCGGCCGCCCACTCGAAGGCATCCAGAATCGAGGCGCCCCGAATATCAATCACCGCCGCCGAAATCCATTTCGCATCCGGGGCCACGCCGCACCGGACGCTGTCGCTTCGGCCCACCATCAATCCCATCGTGTGTGTACCGTGCGCCGAGTTGGAGATCGATGCCGTCACCACATGCGGCGCTTTCTGCTGGGTCACCGGGTCAAACCAGGCGGCGGCGGAATCCCCATCCAGCCCTTTCCAAGTATCGTGCAGCGCCTCGTGGTTCCCGTCCACCCCGTTGTCGAACGAGCAGACCACCCGCCCGGCTCCGGTGTACCCCAGCTCCCAGGCGGAGTCGGCGCGGATGCTCGCGATATGCGGCGGCTCATAGTTGGCCATTGGAGCAAGCGCTCCCGCTGCCGCTATCGGCTCA
>AMWB02168163.1_pt2 | contig 19332 bp, 21 predicted proteins | sample 200311 | NCBI WGS metagenome assembly AMWB02 (sample SAMN02737377, study PRJNA173069) | bioreactor metagenome | biome: anode biofilm in microbial fuel cells | place: USA: California | collected 2010-12-16 | reverse complement strand
CCCTTTGCACATTATTCGCACAGCCGACCAAAACCTATGATCGACACAGGAGAAGATCGCATGAACAACGAAGAGATCCAGAGATTAGGAAAAGAACTTATAGACACACTCCAACTGAAAACATCACCTGTCGCCGTACGTCTTGTTAAAGCGGATGAAGAATTGCCCGCTGACGTGCCAAGAATAACAGAGAACACAAGGCATTGCCAGATGGTGGACAACGTAAGGAGAAAAGGGTCTCAGTTCTATGCGATCATTGATGATCACATGTGCAAAGGCGGAGCGGCGGTGATGGGACTTACCGAAATGGGTGAAAAGCTGAAGACCGGAGAAGTGTACTATCATCTTAACCATTTTGGGTCCATGGATGCTGCAAAAAGCACTATGGAAAAAGTACCGCGGGTGCCAGCACATTCCGTAAAAGCTGTATTGTATTCACCTCTGGAGAATACAACATTCGATCCTGATGTTATCCTGATCATTACGAATCCTAAACAGGTAATGGAACTGTCACAGGCACTGTTGCACAACAGTGGAGGACGTGTCAATGCAAGTTTTGCAGGCAAACAGAGCGTGTGTGCAGATGGCGTAGCTTATCCCTTTCTCTCAGGAGAAGCAGGTGTGACCGTGGGCTGCAGCGGCAGCCGCAAGTACACCGAAATAAAAGACGATGAGATGATCATAAGCATACCTGTGGACATGTTGCCAGGGCTTGTGGCATCTGCAAGAACGATGTTCAGTAACTGAACATCACCTTTTCTTAAAAAAGTATTTCAAAACAGTTTCTTGCCTGTTACAGTAGTTTCGGTAAATTGAAATTGATAGGGAACTAAAGAAAGAGTAATTTCTTAACCCTCTTTCTTTCTTGCTTTTTGCATTGGCCCTCCATGTATCTTCTCAAGTGCCTCCACCATTTTTCCGAGGTTTACATATGGTATTCCTGCGATCATTTCTTCATTTTTGATATCTGTGGACCTGCGACACCCAAAACATCCAAGGCTCATGTTCATCTTACCTGTGAGCAGGGGGATGAGAGTGGAATCCACACATGTTGCCTGGAAAGCTGCTGTGCTGAATGCCTGCCTTCCACCTTCGAAGAAAGTAGCTGCCGGAATAAGCCAGTAAAGAGTTTCGGGGACATCCACCAGCACCACAACATCAGGTTCAAATTCAAAATCCTTCAACGGACCAACAACTGTAGCAACTGTACTGCCCTCTTCCAATTCAGAGCGTTGGGAGATCATATTTGCAGCTGCATCGGTACATTCGAACATTGCAAGATTCGTATGGAATTCACCTGATTTTACCTTAGGGGGAGTTGGAACCAGACCCAGGCTTGATGCACCCACGACACATGCATGTTTCTCAGCAGGCATTATAAACGATTCACCGTTCCTTGCCCTCATAATGGACTGACAGTGCCTGATGTTATTTGCAGGTTCCGTGAACCCTTCCGGGATTTTTTGTCCCTTCTTTATTAATTTGACAGCCACTGGTTCATATCTAAGTTCCAGTATTTTTATAAGCTTTTCAGATAGTTCAGTGTTCTTCATAATATAAGATTTCGTAAAGTAATATTTAAATTTAACATAACACAGGCTTTTGATTTTACTTATTGCAGACCAAAATACCAATTGTTCCCAGTTTCAGTATACAAGCACCTGATATTTGGGTTCTTGTAGAAAAACCCCAGTTGAATAATAAATTGTGTTCCAAATGTGAGAAAAAGATGCTGTGTTCTGTAACACAGCTATGATCAGAGAACTTCCTGCGCTCTCTTGAAGATCAGATCGGCAATGAGCTCATCGCTTCCAAGGGGCTTGCCGTAGAGGATACTTACCTGCCTGCCATTCATTTGAATGTTACCCTGATTGGTTTCGGGGTCCAGTTTCAATATAGCCGGAATATCTTCAGTAATATGCACGCCCGATGCAAGGAATACAGGCACAGCAACTATCTTGCTCACACCGCTATCTTCAAATGAAAGTAATGCTTCTTCCACTGAGGGAGTGCTCATTTCCATAAATCCGGCCTTTACAACATATTCAGGGTGTTTTTTTGCGATCATGTCTGCAATTTCAGTAACTACCTGGTTGTTGTAGGGCAATCTGCTGCCATGACCTATGGCAAGGATACCGATCTTTTCGCTCATATATATCACCTTTTTGAAAAATTGTAACAATAATCCTACTAAAAGTGTTACTTACTCGGATGGTTGTAAGTTTTAATCGAATATAGTTCTTTTCATTTATCCCCGGAAAATACTACAAAAAACAATAAAATCACGCATATATCAATCGATATTCCCCACTATATACATACATATTAGGTTCTCTCACGAAACCTACGAGGGTCAGATCTGCATCCTGTGCAAGTAACACTGCTTCTTTCACAGTTGCGCCTTTACTGGCCATGAGAGGAAAACCAGAATTTATAGCCTTTGAAACCATAGTACCTGCAAGCCTGCCTGTAGTGACAAGCGCACATCTGGAAATATCTATGCCTTCAAGCAATGCTTTTCCAACCGCCTTGTCCACAGAACACGAACGTCCTATATCCTCGCAGAATACCAGAATATTACCTGATGGATCACATACCAGTGAAGAATGAGCGCCACCGGTCTTTTTCCATGCGTTGCCCCATTCTTTCAGTTTTCCTACTGCATTGAATATCACCTGTGGAACGAAAAACACATCCTTTGGCAATAAGGGACGGTTCCTGGGAGTAAAAAGGGTCGTACCGCACCTTTCCACACGTCCGAGATCGAAAAGCTGAGAAACATCGATATTGATCTTACAATCTATCCTCTTAGGACCTATATCAATGGAAAGTATGTTCTGGATATCATCCCTGCCGATAAAGCCTTCACATACCATGAATCCAACTGCAAGCTCCTCAAGTTCCCTGGGACTCGCATAAAAAGTAGTGAGGTGGACATCATTGATGAAAAGGTCAAATACCTCTTCAATGATAACATCAGCTTCTATTTGTATTCTCTGGCCGCCAGAGATCTCCGTGCACGCTATAGTTGTATAGAGGGAAGAAGGGGCGACACATTCGCCCCTGCCGAATTCCCTCTTTACAGAAGAATTACCCGCATACTGGTTATTCTTCATGCTTCCTTAAGTTTCTTCACTCTGTCGAAAAGCTGTTTCATAGTATCTTCGTTGCTCTTTGTGTAAGGGAACGGAGATTCCGTGAACGGCTGGAAGTACACTGGCACATCGTCAAGCCTGTAGAAAGTACCATCACATTCCATCGCATCGATGACACCGGGCAGCACCACTTCAGATACCGTGGTGGTAGGACATGGCGCAATGTCAATGCAGATAGTGGGTATCTGTGCCATGTACTCTGCGGCATCTGCAGGGATGTGGCATACAAGATCAGCACTGAGCACCAGTGCAGCGTCCGTATCCTTGTCCCTCAGCAGGTCCACACAGGTGTACTCTCCGGGATTGTATCTCGGATAGCCCCTTGAGAAATCGAGGCCGAAGGGATACCCATAGAGGTAAGATGCGAGCTGGTTGAAACCTGCGACGTTGCAATGACCTCTCAGTGCCCCTATAGTACACTTTGTATAGTTGTTCATTTCCTTTACCATGTTCAGGGCCATTTCGATATTCCTGTGCTTTCCGTAAGATGAGGACACACCCAGTCCTACGTAGATGGACACGAAATTAGACTCCTTCATCAGGGTGACGACCTGTTCCATGACCTCAATAGGAATACCGGTTATCTCTTCCACTGAAGGATGTGGCTTTTTCCCATTGATTATGGTGAACAGTCCACTCAGCAGTTCATAGTCTGTGTTGGGGTTGAGCTGCACATGCAGATCAGATGCGACTGTTGTGGGAGTCTTGCGCGGGTCCACTGTAATGACCGTACGATCGAACCTGCCTCTCTTGGTCCAGTATCCCCTTGGGAAGACACCATACCTGGACATGTGCCTGGGCATGGATTCCAGAGGATTGGTTCCCCAGTAGATGATGACATCTGCCCTGTTCTTTGACTGTCCGGCCGTACATCCAGACCTGCCTGCTTCCTGGATACCCATTGCAGTGGGTCCGTGGCAGATCGTGGCATTAGAATCGACTGCGCCACCAAGATATTCCCCCATGTGCAGACCGACTTCCTGAGCCTCAATGGCTGTTTCACTACCCATGAAGAAAAAAGGCCTTCTGGAGTTGGCCAGGATCTGAGCAGCCCTGTCCAGAGCCTCATCCCATGTTGCAGGCCTCAGCTTGCCATTCTCCCTTACCATAGGTTCCCTTATCCTATGGTGGCTCACAACTTCCTGGAACTTGGCATTGCCCATCTTACAGGCGTTCTGAACATCGATGGTGTTACCTTTGAGATCCACAATGACATCGTCACATGATGCACCGCATACCGGGCATATAATGTTCTTTGCAACCATTTTATTCACCTCCCATGTACACCTTAAGAACAACATCTTCCGCACTGAGCACCTCGCCTTCAGCAGGCTCGATGGTCACGAGGCTTCCCTTGTACAGAGGTGAACCTGTGGAGAACGTGGATGGCTCTACTACCACATTGGCCCATATTGCCCTTGGCATGAATACCTGTCCACACCTCATGTCGTTGGTACATTTGGTATATACTATAACTGAACGCTGTCCATCCCTTCTTATGACCTTTACCTTCTCAGGGAATCCCAATGCTGCGTAATCAACTTCATTGAGCCAGCAGACTGCACATTCCTTTGTGTATGCGTCTGAGTATTTGTCACCGCCCTTGGCCAGCCTTCCTTCATCTATGGTACTTCCTGTATTAAGTAAAGCTTCAATGCATACCATTTTACAGACCCCCGTTAAACTCGCTTGATACGTACATTACGCCTTTTACTTTCTGGGGTATTGCATAGTCACCTGCGAACTTCTTGTACTCGCCCGGGCATTCGACATCACCGAACTTGAGGTCTTTCTCCGTGGCCTGATACTGGAATCCTGGAGTGAACCTGGATATGTGGCCGCCTACTACAATAATACCGTTGGTCATCTCAGCACCCACGGTCCTGAAGGCATCTCCCTTCACAACGATAAGGCCGCCATTGGCACGGATGCCACAGAAATTGTCCACGTTACCATTGATGATGATCTCTCCGCCGCTTATACCGCCGCCTACCTGGTTCATTGCGTTGCCATCAATTACGATACGACCGCCGGTCATACCATGCCAGCTGCCACGGTATGCACAACCTACATGGTCTTTGGTATTACCTTTGATATGAAGCAGGCCGCCTTTCATCTCCATGCCTGCCCATGACTCGGCATCTCCCTCTACAACGATCTCACCCCCGGCCATCTCGGAGCCAACATGCATCCCTGCATTGCCCTTTATGACTATCTTGCCGGAGGTCATCTGCTGCCCTATTCTCTTTATCCTTGGAACATCACCATCTACAATGATGGTGGTTTCCTGTGCAGAGCTTCCACCATTACCCTGCACATCAAAGAAATCAGAAAGAGGTAACTCCTTTGGGCCCTGCCATACGACCAGCTCACCAATTTCCTTTGCATTCTTGCCGGCGAAATGGTCAGGAGTTATGACCTCTGCTTCCACCATTATATCAATATCATTTTTTGGTCTAAGTGTAACTTCTGCCATTGACTCACCTCAACGGATTCACGGTCATCGGAGTTGGGTTTGCTAGGTACCTCTCAGGCGTCGGGTAGTTAGAGAAGCCTAAGGTGTAGTACCTGAACCACTCCTTTACATCTTCAAGCATGTGCTTTTCATCAGCATCCGGGACCTTGATGTCAGAATAATAGGTCCTCTTTTCCGGAATTGCCACGATCTCACCCTGGCGGGCAACGACCTCTCCGTCCTTTATAGTGTACTCAGAGTTCTGCAGGTTCCTAATAAGGCTCTCATAGTCGTTCACATCGAGCTTCTTCGGATCAATGTTGTAAATAGCCACATCACCGTCAGCTCCCACACCCAGGGTTCCCTTCCTGTATGCCATACCAATTGTCCTTGCTGGGTTGGCACGGGTCAGGATCGCAAGATCATACAGAGACATCTCTCTCTCCTCGCCGCCCAGGCCGCTCCTGTCCTGGGACCACTTGTGACATTCCGCCATGGTGTCCTGCCTGGCCTTAAGGGACATAAGCCATGCCATGATGAGTGGATATTTAGTGAACGGTCCTCCATTTGGACTGTCGGTTGTCATGATGGACTTCCAGGGATCCTTTACGTACAACAGCACTTCCAGACCCATTGCCCATTGCACACTGTGCACAGGATTGCTCTTGAGGTATGTGAATGGCAGTACACCTGAACCGCATTCGCACTCCACGTCCGTGTTAGACCACTTGTTACCTGTAAGCACATAGAGATCGTGGATCGCAGGTCCATCACCGGTCATGACCGTTGCGTCACCGAATGGCACACAACCACTGTCCATTACTACATGGTCCTTGCCGTTGACATAATCTGTTATGCCCTTTACACCGGATTCAAAATCTCTCCATGAAGTTCCACCGAACGCATTGAACTGGCAGTGTGTCAGGTAAACGGACTCGTGCCTCTTTGCATTCATCTTTGTTTCTGCCCATTCCACGTCCACATTGGGCTTACCCTTTACGTTGCTTGGGATCTTGAGGGATTCCCTTGTGATCTCCCAGCAGCCCGGGTGTCCAAGGTTGTTTGCATGCAGATGCAGTGGCATTGGGAAACCGAGGTGCTCATTGATCTCGGTCAGGTTCTTGATGATCTCCGTGGGTGTGACCTCGAAGTGTATGTTCGCCTGGTCAAGGGAACTGACGTTCTCTCCCCATCCCCAGTTCTCCACACCTGCTGGGTTCACACATTTTATACCGTATGTCTTGTGGGTCCTCATCATCCATGCTACGTAGGCTGCTGCCTTGTCAAAATCGCCCTCGTTCATGTACCTCATAAGGAACCAGTTGTTCCCCAGTACAAGGTAGCCTCCCATATCCACCATGGGTGTTGCACGCATTTCCTCATGAGTATGACGGGCTTCAAGAGGTGGCACCGCTGCTTCGAACACAGTGGTATATCCCATCTTGGAGTACTCATATCCTCCCAGGTACACAGTGGGAACGGTGTAACCTGAACCGGAATGTGTAAGCGGGGTTTTCTTCATATAACATTTGTAGTGGTCTTCCGGCCTCATGAGCCTGCCAGCATTAACCTTCGCACCGGCAACATGTGAGTGGGAATCCACACCACCAGCCATTACGGTCATGCCGCTGGCATCTATGACCTTTGCGTTATCCATCTCAGATGCAGAAAGCTCTCTCACGACCTTTCCGTCTCTGATGAAAACATCCATCCTTTCCCCTTTGACCTCATTGAGGGGATCGAACACATAACCATTCTTTATTGCAATCGTTCCAGCCATATCTAACACTCCCTTCTCTCTAACCAGATGGCGTTCACGGGACAGATCATCACACATGCACCATCTGAGCCACAGACATCCTGATTGACAACCTTGACAGTACCATTCCTGACCTCAAGGATCTTCTTGCTTTCCACTTCGTTGAGATAGCCGGCTGCAAGGTTCTTATTATCCTGAGCATTGACCGGGCACATGATAACACAGTTACCGCATCCAAGGCAGGCTTCTTCATCGGTCATAAGCACAGAAGTGAGAGTGGGTCTCGGTGCCTTGACGTTAAGCAACTTTTTCTCGATGATGGCTTTCTTATCCACTTCGGGGATTATCTGGGTCTTGGTTACAGTAATAGCATCCACTGGGCAAGCCATTTCACAGGCCCCGCAATAGATACATACGTCTGCGCGCTGGGCCACCTTATCCACTCTCTCCCCGGCTTCCCATTCCGGGTTAAAAAGCGCATTACATGAACATGTGTCAACACATGAACGGCAGGCAGTACAGGTAGCCTCATCCCTTACCCATGTTCCCGCAAACGGTTTCTGTACAGTTATTGCATCTGCGGGACATACGGAGGCACACCATCCGCAATGTACACAGCATGAGTTATCTATCTTTGTCTCACCATCGATCTTCGCACTGCCATCAGATGCCAGCCACTGCCTGACCTCTATACATCCCTGCGGGCATATCTGCTCGCATAATCCGCAGTGGACACAGTTCTCATTGACAGTTGTTGGTTTAAGCACAAAACTGAGATATGTGTTATCATTGATCGATTTGCCAGCCTGCCGCATTTCCAATGCACCTGTGGGACAGGTCTTGGCACATATGCCACACATTATACAGCCTGAAGGATCATTCTCCAGGTAGTCCTTGTCAATAAGGCCCCTGGCAACAGCCCCCACGGAACCGATGGTGATGATTCCTTTCGGACATGCCATGACGCAAGTTCCACATCCTATGCACTTCTCCGGAAGATACATAAGTTGCTTGTCGTCTTTTGTTCCAAACATTACTTCATTCATCTGATCTACTCCGTAATCCTGCCTATAGCATGCATTGTAAATTGAAGGTCCAATGCAATAAGAATCCCTTCCTCTAAAGGCACCTGTTACAAACATCTCTGTTCTGGAACTGACGATCCATTATCGTGGCTATTCTGGCAACATGCCTGAACTCATCTGGCCGGATATCAGTACAGAATGCATCCCGTCTGTCTGCTAAGGCATATTCTGCCCGTTGATGCCAACAGTAGTGTAATAAATACAATAGCTCCAGTTCTTGACATATTATACTACCTGAGGTCGCTATTATAGTAACATGTATCTGTTATAAAATTATCGTTCTAATTTACAAGCGGCAACAACTGGTTATTAAATATGCTCATTGTTCGGACCACATTTTAAATATGATCGTGTATACTACCCACTGGTAGAACAATTAAAGGAAAAAGACTGTACAAAAAATAGAGGTGTTATGACCTATACAGGACATGCATATGCTCTTGGAGCAGGTACTATAGTAAATGCGATCTCCACCTGGAAAGGCGCGGCTTTTGCAGTGGACCTAAAGACCTTTGCCGACGTGGAACTAAATAGTGGCTTGGGAAAAATTTCAGGAACTATTGAAGGTCAGCCTGAAGCAGATACACGGCTTATAGAAAGAACTGTAGAACTGGTAATGCAGTACTTCGATGTCCAGATGCAAGGTTCAGTAAGAACAAGAAGTGAAATACCTCTTGCCAGCGGATTGAAAAGCAGCAGTGCAGCTGCTAACGCCACGGTCCTTGCCACACTGGATGCACTCGCCGAAGAAATGGAACCTATTGATGCCGTAAAACTGGGCGTGCAAGCTGCTTTGGATGTGGGTGTCAGCATCACTGGTGCCTTTGATGATGCATGTGCTTCTTTTTTTGGAGGGGTAGTGGTTACGGATAACAAACTTAAAGAACTGGAGCGCAGGGAAAAGAAGGAAAAGGATGTTATCATCTTTGCACCTGACAGAAAAGCCTTCAGCTCAGCTACCAATGTATCTCGTTCACGATTGATCGCTCCGTGGGTAGATATGGCCTATATGCTAGCCCTGGAGGGAAACTATGAAGAGGCAATGACCCTTAATGGATTTCTTTATTGCAGTACTCTGGGCTTTGATACAGAACCAATGATGCTGGCTCTGGAAGCCGGAGTTAAAGGCGTTACACTTTCAGGCACTGGACCATCTTATGTTGCACTTGTGGACAATGTGTCCTGTTCAAAACTAAAGGAAAGCTGGTCCCAGCTGGGAATAAGCGGAAGCCTGATAAGCACTAAGATATATAATAGAAAGGCAAAAAAACTTGCTGGCCGGGAGTAATAATGAGCTCACTTGAAGAAGTACGTGCTGAGATCCAACGTATTGACAGGAACATAGTTGATCTTATCAAGAAACGTACAGAACTTGCGGAAAAAGTACTTGAGTCAAAGAGAAAGTCAGGTCTGCCGATCAATGACGAGATCCAGAACAAAGTTGTCCTTGAGAGGGCAGTAGACAATGCTATAGAATTCAATCTTGATACAAATCCTGTGAGATCGATATTCAAGATACTTATTGAAATGAGCATAGAACACCAGCAGGAGCTTAGCGGAAAGGGTAAATTCCCCTGAGGAAGTATATAATGGTAGACATAGCAGTCATAATGGGATCTGAATCAGATCGTGCCATAGCCAATCGTGTAACTGGAGTACTGGATGAGAGCAAGTACGTTTATGACATACAGGTGATCTCAGCACATCGCAATCCTGATACACTTGATGAATACATTGCAGGAAGCAGTGCAAAGGTATTTATTGCAATTGCAGGCCTCTCTGCCGCATTACCGGGAGTTATTGCGTCGAAAACAAAGAAACCGGTAATAGGAGTTCCAGTAAGTGCAAAAATGATGGGACTGGACGCATTATTATCCATTGCTCAGATGCCTCCGGGTGTGCCTGTAGCCAGCGTGGGTATTGACAATGGTGCAAATGCAGCACATCTTGCCATAAGGATACTTGACCTGCTAAGCAGTTAAAAAAAATATTCAGTGGCTGATCAGTCTTGCTTGCTGAATCTGAAAATACATTCCTCGTCGCCGTTACCCATAGTTGAAAGTACTTCCACATCCATTTCATAATCTATTCTTTCAGCCAGTCTTGCAAAAGCACCTCTTGTAAGATTACACAGGACGGGATTTAACTGTGCTTCCTGAGCACCCCAGGGACACCTGGTTCCTTTTAAGTAAAAAGAATTATGATTTTCTGCATTGGGTTTTGATTCAAAACTACCCCCTAGCTGGTTCATCAGCATGCAGCAAGCATCCCCAAGAGGATTATCTTTACTGTTAATACCCTCATACCCCATTAAACCCTCTAACATTGATTCCACTACCATATTTGTCATCTGGTGAATGATCATGTTCTTTTGTTCTAATGGAATGGTTTTGAAAAGAGTGGGGATCATCCTTGTAAGCACAGATCTGACACGGTTCTGCATCTCAAGTTTGTCCTTTTCCTGTTGCAAACTGTTATGCAGATGTTTAATTCTAAGAAGTGACCTGATCCTTGCAGTTAGTTCCACTTTATCCACTGGTTTTATAAGAAAATCATCCGCTCCGGCCTCTACACCCCTTATCCGGTCTTCTCTGTTAGAGAGCGCTGTCACCATAACTACCGGCAAGAGCTGAGTGCCTTCAGCAGACCTGATAAGCTTACATACATCATAGCCATTCATTTCCGGCATCATTACATCAAGAAGTAAAATGTCCGGCTTTTCTTCATTTACCTTTGCAAGTGCTTCTTTGCCATTAGAAGCCGAAACTGTCATGTATTCAGAGCCCAAATATGCCTGCAAAAGTTCCACGTTCATGGACTCATCATCTACTATAAGCACTTTAGGTTTTGGTTCATCTGGCATATTATTAACTCCATATCGATAGATTCTGCTGACTTCTATACATCTAATGAAATGCTGATCCACGTGTACCTTGAAAGAAGCTGGTCACTCCATTGCAATGATAATGCTGTGTGGTACAGGGATCATATCTTGGAACTCATTGATACCACACACCTTAACCCACATCTACAAGCTTACCTTTGGAGCCCTTTAACTGGATCCCTGAGGCAGTGATATCAAACAAGATAAAGTCCAATGATATCGACGTACTACGCATCTTCGGGATACTAAGGAAACGTTCCATTTTTCCTGTATATGGGTTTTCCTTCACGAACAATTTTATAGCCCCATGGGTCGAGTAATCAGCTATCTGATGAGTTAACTGGTATGCAGCATCGTCCATTACATATACTACAGTGATCTGCTTAGCGGATAGTACACGATTGAGAGTGTCGAACTTATCCCTGAACTGCTTGATGTCAAGACCAAAGGCAAGAACTCCAACATTGTCGACAACTACCACGTTGGCATCATCCGGAATTAGTTTTACCACATCGACAAGGTCCATCGCACCGATATTAAAACCCACCTGGTCATGCCTGAAGGATCTGTCCAGTTCACATTCTTCAATAAGATCGATCTCAGTGTTGTTGAACCCATCTACAATATGAGCCGCTCTGGCCACTGCTCCTGCCCTTATTTCCAGGACCTGCTTGATACTAAGAAGGCCATTTTCCAGAAAAGGCTCCAGTTTTAAGCCAAGCATCCCTGCTTGCTCCAGGAGATCCTCGGGCGACTCTTCAGTTGCTATAAGCACACATTTCTTACCATCCGAACAGGATTGGTACAACAGATGGAGTCCAAATATAGTCTTACCGGTACCCGGAACACCTGTTAAAAGTATCCCTTTTCCTTGTGGGTAGCCTCCACCTATTTTTTTGTCAAGGTTTTCTATGCCTGTGGGGACGCGTTCCATTCTATCACTGGGTTCCATATTAGAGATTAATTATAGTTTGTTTATTATAATTAGAGGTATATATAGATGGCTATTCCAGCAGACAATAGCTGAAAAGAAAGATTGAAGCATCACCGACAAAAATTATGGGTAAATGATATAAGCGGATATCATCAATATTATTATGATAACCGGATGCGCTGATTTTGAATTTGCATCTTTGATCCCATGTGTTCATCGCAAACATCAGAGGATACATTTAGCTTTCAAGGGGGAAAGAAATGGAACACGACATAAGCATACGAATAGGAGGAGAAGCCGGACAGGGTATACAAACCATAGGCCTTGCGCTGGCAAAGACATTCCAAAAAAGTGGGCTGCACGTTTTTTCAACACAGTACTATCTATCGAGGGTTCGGGGAGGGAACAACTATTTCCAAATAAGGGTGAGCGACAGGCCAGTAAGAGCGATGTCAGACAGGTTGGATATGCTGATCGCACTGGACAGAATGTCTGTTGAAAAATACATGGAAGAGCTGAGTGATGGTGTTTTACTCCTGGACGCAGAAGAATTTAAAATTCCCAGCTATGACAAACAACTATTTGATGTGCCATTCCAGAAAATAGCAAAAGAGACTGGCGGCAGCAAGTTATATACAAGCACTGTGGCCATGGGGGCTGTCCTGGGCTTGCTCTGCTTTGAATTGAGATATCTGGAAGATGTGTTAAGAGATACGTTCTCAAAAAAAGGAGAAGAAATAATTCAAAGTAATATACTGGCCGCAAGAGCTGGCTATGATCATGCGCAGAATAACTATAAGGGCAAGTGTAAATACTCTTTTGAAAAGGCCAGCAGAACTTCAAGGAAGATGTTAATAGATGGGAATGATGCTGTAGGGCTTGGTGCGCTTGCGGCAGGCGTGCAATTCCTTGCCTCTTACCCTATGACCCCTTCCACCGGAGTGATGAATTTTGTGGCTGCACATGCAGATAAGTTCAATGTGATAGTCGAACAGGCGGAAGATGAGATCAGCGCCCTTAATATGGTATTAGGTGCATCCTTTGCGGGTGCCAGAGCCATGACCACCACATCCGGAGGTGGATTCAGTCTTATGGCTGAAGCTTTAGGGCTGGCAGGTATGACAGAGACCCCTGCCGTAATATTCTTTGGCCAGCGCCCCGGGCCTGCTACCGGACTGCCCACAATGACCGAACAGGGGGACCTGTTGTTCGCATTGCACGCTTCCCAGGGAGAGTTTCCCCGATGCATACTTGCCCCGAAGACCCCCGAGGATGCGTTTTATCTCACGGCGAAGGCTTTTAACCTGGCGGACAAGTACCAGATCCCTGTGTTTATCATGAGTGACCAATACCTTGCAGATGCCCAGTTCACTTGCGAGCGGTTCGATGCTTCAAAGATCACCATCGATAGACATCTGTTATCAGATGATGAACTGGGAACTATGGACACATACAAGCGTTATAGCATCACATCTGATGGCATTTCGCCCCGTGCCCTGCCTGGTCAGAGTGAGCACCTTGTAGTTGCGGATAGTGATGAACACAATGAGGAGGGACACATTGACCAGACAGCAGATAATCGTATACTTATGATGGAAAAGAGAATGAGGAAACTTAAAGGGCTTACAATGGAAATGGAAGGCCCTGAGGTGTACGGACCTCAGGAAGCAGATGTTACTCTTATTGGATGGGGATCGTCATATGGACCCCTTGCAGAAACAGTGGAACTGCTAAATGAAGAAGGACAAAGTCTGAACCTCGTACATTTCACACATATATACCCTATTAACAGGGAAGAGATAAGGAATATGATAACGGGGAAAGGAACTACTGTATGTGTGGAGAGTAATGCAACAGGGCAGTTCGCAAAGCTATTGAAAACCGAAGCAGACATATCTGTTGATATGAACCTGCTAAGGTACGATGGTATGCCTTTCACCCCGGGATATGTAATACTTGCCCTGCATGAGAAGAAGGTGATCTGATGGTTACAATGGAGGATTATCCTGACATTGAGACCGAATGGTGTCCAGGATGCGGGAACTTTGGAATAATTAAAGCTATCAGGAAAGCACTGGTGAACATGGGTAAGGCGCCGCATGAAGTTCTCATGGTGTCCGGCATAGGACAGGCAGGTAAACTTCCCCATTATATGAAATGTAATACGTTCAATGGGCTGCATGGAAGAACATTGCCTCCGGCCACCGGGGCAAAAATAGCTAACCATGAACTGACGGTCCTCACAGTAGGTGGCGATGGGGATGCTTATGGAGAAGGTGGTAATCACCTGATCCATGCCATCAGACGTAATCCGAACATAACTGCCATTGTTAACGATAACCAGATATACGGCCTTACCAAAGGACAGGCATCTCCTACAAGTGAGCTTGGTATGAAGACCAAGGTCCAGACCCATGGAGTGGTAAATACACCTCTAAACCCGCTTGCTCTTGCCATTTCCCTGGACTGTTCCTTTGTGGCGAGGGGATATGCAGGAAATATCGAACATCTGGCAGGCATTCTGGAAGAAGCGATTACGCACCGAGGTTTTGCATTGGTGGACATCCTGCAACCGTGCGTATCCTTTAATAAACTCAACACATTCAAGTGGTATGCAGAAAGAGTATACAGGCTTGATGAAGAAGGGTATGTGCCTGATGACCGGATAAAGGCTTTTGAGAGATCGCTTGAATGGGGAGACCGGATACCTATAGGGATATTTTACAAGAAAGAAAAGCCTACCCTTGAAGACGGATTTGGTGTGCTTGGAGAAGGAACTCTTATTAGTAGGCCTAAAGATCAGACCCTGGTAGATGAATTGATAGATTCGTTCATGTGATCTTGCCGGATCACTTCATCTTTTCTGAGGTCTGTCCCTCAGGATGCCCTTTAAGACTACCAGTTCTTCAAAAAAACACTTTTCTTTTACCACAACTTCCGATCCAAAGCCTGCTTCTTCCATCAAGAGCTTTGTCTTTTCAATTCCTGTAAGCGATGAGATCAAAAGTAGTATGATGCCGGTGGAACAAAGATGGAGAGAGACGTTTTCAAGGAACCTGCAGAGAGGTCCCGTACCATCAACACCACCATCAAAAGCATAGTTGAGCCAGCCGGGAACCTTATCCTCTTCTAAAGTGGGAAGGTATGGAGGATTGAAAATGATCATATCAAAATACTTGAGCGGCTTGAAAGCAGAGAACATGTCGGCCCTGATGGTCAGAACTCCATTATCACAAGCACATTTCACAGCATGGGGATTTATGTCCGTAGCAAGCAGGTCCACATCCAGGTTTGACCGTATGACCGCAGAAACAAAACCTGTACCTGTGCCTATTTCCAGGATCTTCATGCCTTTCTTTGCAAATTTAAGTGCAGCATCGGCAAGCAAAAAGGAATCTTCTGCAGGCTCGTAAACATCCTCAGCAAATTTCACACAGGCTTTTCTGTAAGTGATGCAGGGCATCATGTCTCCTGCTGCATTGCAAGTATCCTATCGGACAGTGCAGCAAGCTGGGCAGGGTCCAGATTCTCAGGCCTTAGTTTCATCAGGTCCTCCGGTAGCCTGGAAACAACCTGCTTGACATTGTGTATGCCTAACATGTGGTTACTTTCTACAATAGCGTTCTTTATTTTCTTGCGCCTTTTGGTAAAAACCGCTGTTACGAACTTCAGAAAAAAATCCTTATTTGTTACTGTAAAAGGAGCTGGCCTTGGGCAGACCTTTACCACAGCGGACTCTACCTGAGGCGGAGGAGAAAAGACACCTTTTGGAACTTTCATAATAATAGATGCATCTGCAAAGTATGCAGTATTCACTGTCAATCTGCTGTAATCATCTGATCCAGGCTTTGCGATCATGCGCCGGGCGAACTCATACTGGTACATGAGTATCCCCAGCTTGAAATCGTACCTGAAGAGCTTGAAGGTTATTTCCGAAGAAATGGAGTACGGCAGGTTCGCCACTACTTTATCGAAGACGGGAATTTCCACCCTCAGGACATCCCCGTGGATAAGCTGCAGTTTCTCTTCTCCCCTGAACCTGTCTTCCAGTACAGCCACAAGCTTTGGATCAAATTCGACTGCTATTACTCTGCCGGCCCGGCGCAATAGACGCTCTGTCAGGTTGCCTATGCCTGCACCGATCTCAAGGATAGTCTCATCAGGAGCAATATTTGCAGATTCGACTATCCTGTCCAGGATAGCCTCATCCACCAGAAAATGCTGGTCATGCTGCCCACCTTGTATGCCATAATGGCGCAGAATACTGCGGACCAAGGATACTTCCACCCTTATTCCTGCTTGGGACGGCGGGGAGGCAGGGTAAATAGCCTGTATTTGATATTGTCGTCCTTGAGCTCATCGATTATACGGTTAGCGATGATCTTTTCAGGAGAGTGCAGGCCCCCTATTCTTCCGTGAAGTTCTTTAAGGCTGGTGAAATTGCCTTTCTTACGTTCATCGATGATAGCCCACATGAGCTTCTTCCCGATACCCGGAAGTAGTTCCAGCATGTGCAATCGATTGGTTATAGGATGCGCATCATTGAAGAAATCCACGAAACGCTGCTCATCAAGAAGTACCATCTTCTCAACCATATATGGAAGCTCTAGCTGAGAGCCATGGCTGAGATCATTGAAACCGATCCTGTGCTTAACATGATCAATAACATCACGGTCCCCTTCGCCAATATAGACCCTCGACTCGATCTGAGGTACTGCATTCTCTTTTGGTACTAATTCCATGAGGACAAAGTGTTTTTCCCCTACAGCCTGAACGAGAGGTTTTTTCTGGTAGGATGGCTTGGAATCCACACTACTGCCGTAGGGCAGATAATCTATGATCCATGCGTAGTCCTCTCTTTCAGGTGATTTTCCCCTTGTCATCATACTAAACACTTCCGTAAAACTAACCGCTAATGCTTGCGTACAACAATCAAAATAAAAATGGGATATTCAAATATAAATCTATTCTACTGCCTCGCTCACAAGGTCCAATATCGAGTCCAGCTCGGATTCGGAAAGAGTGTACCGTTCCTTTGCATACAGGGTCCTGAGTTCGTCCCTTGTCTGGGGAGCTATGTCGGCTATCCGTACAGCGATCTCTGGTTTCATCTTTTCCAATTCCATGAGCTTGTTAACAAGTTCCCGTGACCTCTGGGCGCTCATCCTGGAGAACATCTCCGCATGGTTGATAGCCTTACGTAGCTCGTACCTGAGCTCCTCTCCTTTACTTAGGCGATCTTCCATGATCTCATTGAGCATCTCCCTGACCTCAGAGATGGTCAGAAGTTCTTCACTTAGAATGTTCTTTACTATCATCTAAATACACTCTTAATGTATCCTACAGTATGTGGAACTCTATCGATAACATATATCTTATACTCACACATCAAGATATATTTATCGATAATGATCTTAAAATGTTGCCAGTGAAGGTATTATTCCCATCACTTCTGGGGTTTCAGGTGCTGCGGCAGGGAAATTACCTCTTTCATGGAATTCCCGTCCCTTACCTGCAATAGATAAGCTCTGCCCCTCTGGCCAACGACTTTACCCGTGCTTCCCTGAAATTTCGGATTTGGCATTCCTTTTTGGACACTTGGGTCGATATCTATGTGTACCATCTGCCCGTTATTGAATTCCTGAATAGCCTTACTTACTGGGGAAATACCTCTTTCCCTTATGGTCTTCTTCAATTTGTACCTTGTACAGTGTCTCTCACCATGTGACATAATTCTTCTCCGTTGTATGTATTGTGATTAATTGATAATAGCTCAAATGTCAACGTTCACTACATCAAGTTCAGCAACTGTTGCCTGCTTACCTAATATTCCGGTGAGACTTGGAACGGTCCGTCCTTCATCGCCGGATACGAGTTCTTTTACATAGAGGCCGCCCTCGCAGCTGACCCTCACTATTGCATGGTCTGCTTCCCATCCTAAAAGTTCTATAACATGGACATACCTTTTTCGGATCAGATCAGCCCTTCTGTGAGATACGCGCTGAGGCGTCCGTTGCTGGATCTCTGCACCTGAAAGACTTTCCAGTGCTGATATTAGTTCTTCCTTTGAAACTGGGTCAGTGAATGTAACTTTAAGGTTATATACTTTATCCGCATGAGCTGATTTCAGCTTCTCTACCACATCCTTTGATACGACCTGCAACCCACGTACTTCCACCTTACCACCGGCATGAGCATTAATAGCTTCCTGAAGCTGTTTCAGATCGATGGTACGAATTCGTGGACTGATGGCCTCCACCACAAAAGGTCTGCCATTGCCCAGCATAAGAGCATCTATATCTTCCCTTCCGGCACCATGGAATGCAGTATCAGCAGCAGAGGCTACATCGATAACATCTTTTTTTATCAGCTCATCTACAGATTCCGGGTACTGCTTACCGGTAAAACTACATTTTTCGCATCCTCTGCCTTTACAATTACGACATGGCCACCTTGTCTGAGGAATTCCCCTGATAAGTTTCTTGTAGCGGCCCTCTATGTAAAGAGATCGTATCTGAAGGCTCAGGGTCTCGGCAGCGAGGTCAAGCATCACAACTATCTCGGGCTTTTCGAAGTCCACCACTTTGCCGGTCCTGGATGCGATAAGTTTTCCCACTTCTCTGTTCATTTCGGTCTTTAGCTGCTCTGCATGGGCAATACTGCATTCGCTCCAGAGGATCTCCTCGTTCTCACTCAGAAGGCCGCTGACCTTGGTGCCCACAAGAAAACTGGAATATTCAAGACCATCAAGTGCAACAACGGCAAGATCGACCCATTTTTCAAGGTCACCGAACAAACCAAGACATACCCAGCAACGCTCGTCTTCCCCATCCACACCAAGTACCTTTCTCACATAACCGGAGCTTGAAGCAAGCTCTCTGAGGAGAGAATCATCTCCTTCTTCTTTATGTATCCGGTGTCCTTCCATGGCAAGCGCCATCTTCAGACTATTGCCTCTCTGGGCATTGGTAAGGCCCGTGGATAACTTTGCGAACTGCCTTCCCATGCAGTTGTCGCAGATCGGCCCTTCATGGATTATCATCTTAGCGGTATCGAATAT
>AMWB02047720.1_pt1 | contig 19350 bp, 15 predicted proteins | sample 200311 | NCBI WGS metagenome assembly AMWB02 (sample SAMN02737377, study PRJNA173069) | bioreactor metagenome | biome: anode biofilm in microbial fuel cells | place: USA: California | collected 2010-12-16 | reverse complement strand
CCTCCGGTCAATCTCAACGGGTGTTTCAAGGGCCAGCGCCCGTTGGGACACCCCGCCGTTGTTGACCAGGATATCGATGCGACCAAAAGCGCTTTCGGCTTCTGCAGCTTTATCTGTTAATGACGCCGGGTGCGCCAGGTCCAGGGGGAGAATATACACGTTTTCAGGCGCTGTGGGCAACGAAGCTTTCACCCGTTCCAGTTCTTCTTTCCGCCGGCTCGATAAAATAAGCCGGGAATTGCAGGCTGATAACTGCCTGGCCAGCTCCTCCCCGATCCCGCTCGATGCACCGGTGATCCAGACCACCTTGCCGTTATAGAAGTCTTTGTTTTTCATCAATTCGGTTAATTCAATTTTTAAAATTACGCTTTTTCCTAAATTTGCACAAAATATCCCCTATGAACTTTATCGAAGAACTCTCCTGGCGTGGCATGATCCATGACATGACCCCCGAAATCGGCGACCTGTTCAAGAGTGACGAAATGGTCACTGCTTACGTCGGCATCGATCCTACGGCTGATAGCCTCCACATCGGGCATTTGGTCGGGATCATGATGCTGAAGCACCTGCAGCTAGCCGGTCATAAGCCACTGGCCCTGGTTGGCGGCGCTACCGGGATGATCGGCGATCCGTCGGGCAAATCCGAGGAACGCAACCTGCTCAGCGAAGAGACGATCCGCCATAACGAGCACTGCATTAAAAAACAGCTCGAGAAACTGCTGGATTTTAATGATAAGGCCAATTCTGCCGAGATGGTGAACAACTACGACTGGATGAAGGAATTCACCTTCCTGGGTTTTATCCGTGATGTGGGCAAGCATATCACCGTCAATTACATGATGGCGAAAGATTCGGTGAAGAAGAGGCTGGAAACGGGGATTTCCTTCACCGAATTCACCTACCAGCTCGTCCAGGGCTATGATTTTCTCTATCTCAACGAGCATAAGCACTGCAAACTGCAGATGGGTGGTTCCGACCAGTGGGGCAACATCACCACAGGCACCGAGCTGATCCGGCGCAAGAACGGAGGCGATGCCTATGCCCTCACCTGCCCCCTGATCACCAAGGCCGATGGCGGCAAATTCGGCAAGACCGAAAGCGGCAATGTCTGGCTCGATCCGGAACGTACATCTCCCTATAAATTCTACCAGTTCTGGCTGAATACATCTGATGAGGATGCTGAGAAGTATATCAAGATTTTCACGCTATTTTCAAAGGAAGAAGTGGAATCCATGGTAACCCGCCATAAAGAAGCACCTCACCTTCGCGAGCTTCAGAAAGCACTGGCCAGGGACCTCACTGTGAGGGTGCACTCCGAAGCCGATTACCAGGCGGCTATCGATGCCTCGGCTATCCTCTTTGGAGCCGGAACGACTGAAACACTGAAAGGCCTTTCGGAAGAGCTTTTCCTGTCGGTCTTTGAAGGAGTTCCGCAAAGCGAAGTGTCTAAATCTAAACTTGATCAGGGGATTCCGATCCTTGAATTCCTGACCGATGAAACCGGCATCTTCCCTTCCCGTGGCGAAGCTCGCCGTACCCTAAAGGAAAACGCTTTATCGATTAATAAAGAAAAAATTGGAGAAGATAAAGTGATTGGGGCTGGTGATCTTCTTAATGAGAAGTATATCCTGGTTCAGAAGGGGAAAAAGAATTATTTCCTTGTTGTGGCTTTATAGCCCCTACCCCCTTCCCCTCCCCCAATTGGGGGAGGGGTGAGGGGAGTGGGCTCATGATTCGTCTTTAATTTCCCAGGTCGCCCCTTCTTTCCCATCTTTTATCTGAATATTAATTTTCAGCAGCTTATCGCGTATCTGGTCTGATGTGGCGAAATCCTTCTTCGCCCTGGCCTCCGCGCGGATATCGATGATGGTATCCATCAAACCGTTGATGATCTCATCTTTTTGCCCCGATTGCTCTTCCGGCACAAGGCCCAGTATATCGACAAGGAACGTCCGGTAAGTTTCGGCCAACACTGCCATATCCGATTCAGAAAGCTTTTCTTTGCCTTCTTTCACCAGGTTGATGATCCGTGCTGCCTCAAACAGCTGCGCGATTACCATGGGGCTGTTGAAGTCGTCGTTCATGGCGGCATAGCACGACTCCATAATGTTTTTTAAAGCCGGATTCGAAATTCCAAATTCCAAATTCCAAATTCCAGAAATATTGCCAACTGCCAACTGCCAACTGCCAACTGTATTCAGCGCAGCGAGCAGCTTCCTCAGTCCTTTCTCCGCCGCCTGCAGTGCTTCGTTGGAGAAGTCGAGCGTGCCGCGGTAGTGGGCCTGCAGGATGAAGAAACGGATCGTCATCGGACTGTAAGCTTTTTCGAGGAGAGCATTTTGACCGTTGAAGAATTCCTCCAGCGAAACCGCATTGCCCAATGATTTGCCCATCTTCTGCCCGTTGATCGTGATCATGTTGTTGTGCATCCAGTAGCGCACCGGCATCTTGCCCGTTGCAGCCATGGATTGGGCTATTTCCGACTCATGGTGCGGGAAAAGCAGGTCCATGCCACCGCCGTGGATGTCGAACGTCTCGCCGAGGTATTTGCAGCCCATGGCCGAGCATTCCAGGTGCCAGCCGGGATAACCGTCGCCCCAGGGCGATGGCCAGCGCATGATATGTTCAGGCGTAGCTTTCTTCCAAAGGGCAAAATCAAAGCTGCTCTTCTTTTCTTCCTGTCCATCGAGTTCTCTCGTATAAGCCAGCAGCTCTTCTACCCTTCTTCCCGAAAGAATGCCATACGGATATTTCTGATTATACTTTTCTATGTCGAAATAAACGGAACCGTCACGTTCATAAGCGAATCCGGCATCCAGTATTTTCTTCACCATGTCGATCTGCTCGATGATATGGCCCGAAGCATGCGGTTCGATGCTCGGGTTGAGCAGATTCAGCTTAGCCATCAGCTCATGGTAGCGGTTGGTGTAATACTGCACCACTTCCATCGGTTCGAGCCGTTCCAGCCGGGCTTTCTTGCCGATCTTGTCGTCGCCGGCATCGGCATCACCTTCCAGGTGTCCCACGTCGGTGATGTTGCGCACATAGCGCACCTTGTAGCCGATATGCTTCAGGTAGCGGAATACCAGGTCGAACGTGATGGCGGGTCGTGCATGGCCCAGGTGCGGATCGCCATAAACGGTGGGACCGCAGACGTACATGCCGGCGTGGTCCGGTACGATGGGTTCGAAAAGCTCTTTCTTCCGGGTGAGGCTGTTGTAAATAAATAGTTGCTGCATGGCAATTCAGATATGATGCAAAAATAGAGATTTAATGGCAATTGATTTCCTTTATGCGTCTTTGTGAATGCCCTTCTTCGCCTTTGCGGTTAATTTTTAGTTGGCATTAAAGTAAAATTCTTTTCAGCGATGATTTCATCAAACAACAAAATCCTTATAAAATATTCACCGGGAATTCGTTTATCTGGAGTGATAGAAATCGACCCGGTGATGCTGGCCGGGGCCTCATCCGGTTTTACCGTTACTTTCTTGTCGTAAAAAGATCCCCCGTCCGGGCCATACCATTCCATCCGGAAAGGCAATTCATCATCTTTATATCTATCCAATCCCGACAAATCAATTTTCGCCCGTAAAATGCCCTTTTTCCTGATCTCAAAAACAGAATCCACCCCATTCATCAGCCCGGTTTCTTTATCATGATTTTTAAAGAAAACAATATCCGCCTTAATTTCTTCTGTTTCAGACTCATTACGATACTCAAAATACTTCTCCGCAATCAGTTCCCGGAAAAGATAGATCCTCAGGGAGTATATACCGGGCTGCCTGACGGAAGGCGCTGAGGATATAGAGCTCTCCAGGGCGAGGGTGCTATCTCCTGCGGACAAGATGATCTCTTTCAGGTATATGGATTGACCATCGGGGCTAAGCCAGTCGAGGTGGAACATCAGATCCCGGTCCAGGTTTTTCAGCCTGTTCTCCAGGCCCACCACGGCATAGACATTATCCTCTTCCCTGATCGGAAAAACCGTTGTCAAGCCCCACTGCCTGCCGGTCTTCTGCCCGAAATACCTGCTGAAGGTGATACTGGCCGAAATATCGTTTGTATCCCTGGCCGGGTAAACGATCGTCGAATCCGGCATCGTGACAGGTATCGATTCCCGCTCCGCGCATGATAAAACAAGCATCGCCAGGGACATCACAAAGAAAAACAGGTTCAAATTGAACCCCTCAGGGGTTCGGGGTATTTGCCTAACCATCAGTTATTCATATTTAACCCCTTCGGGGTTGGGTTATTCCTATTTTCCTACCGTCCTACCATCTTACCGTCCTATAGTCCTTCCGTCCTACTCTCATATCATCCTGATCAACCAGTTTCCGCTTCTGCATTTTACGCCATAGAACCATTTGCACAAGGGCAGCATGATGATCATCATGATGACAAACCCTATCATTGTGGCCAGTATCCCTCCTTCGCGGTAAAACAAATCCATCCTTTTCACAAAAATACCCAGGATGGCCAGGTGCATGCCATAGAAAAACAGTGGCACCCGGCCGGGTGTGCTGAAAATCCACAGTATTTTTGGAACTACTTTATTCAGGGCCAGAAATGCGCAAATACCCAGCAGCACCAGTCCAAAGAACCACAGGCCCATAAAAAGGCTGGGCGGGTATTTCTGGTCGATGAAAAATGAAAAAGAACCGAATCCGGAAAAAGGAAAGATGTTTCCGAAGCCATTGCCCAGCCTGACAACGATAGCCAGGATCAGTGCGAGTATTCCTATTCCGGCCGTCCATGCAATACGCTGTTTTCCGGTTTTCCAGGCTTCAAGCCACCCGGTTGCCATGGCGGAACCCAGCAGGCCAAGCGCGAACCATGGAATGACGGGGTATTTGTTGAATTCACCGGCATCGACAAATGTTTGCATCAGCACGGTTTGCCATGTACTAGACGGATCGTACTGGATTTTAAGCAATAAAGGATGGATCAGCAGCAAGGCCAATGCTAGTCCGAGTTTCGCCATCCAATGGAACCTGATGACGAGTGTAAGCAGGATCATGGAAGTGCCGATGCAGGCGATGATCCCGATATGGCCGGGCTTAAACTCGCTAAAGCCGCCCCAGGAAGAATTGACCCAGGTTACCTGGACCAGGATGAGAAAAAGCCCTCTCTGGATCAGTTGCCAACGGGCAGCCCGGTCAGAAGCACCCTTCCGGATTCGTTGCCGGTACGACCAGCCTGTCATGACCGATGACATCATCAGGAATCCCGGGGCACAAAGATACCCGGCATAGCGAAGGGCAAACTGTCCCCAGCTTTCAAAGACCGGATCAACCGGATCGAGCCGTTCCCACACCGAATTGAAGAAGTACGAACAATGGCCCAGCAGCATCAGGATGCCGACCAATCCGCGGAACTGGTCGATGTAATCAAAACGGGGTTTGGAAACAGCTGGGTGGCTCATGCTTATTCAGGAATCGAAATGATCAGTACGCCTTCATCCTCATCCGCCAGGTAAATATACTTTTCATCCATATCGAGCCCCAGGGCATACTTGGTCTCAACAGCACCGAGCAGTTTCGGTGCAGTAATACTGGAAACATCAATAATTTGCAATCCGCCCAGCTCTGCTGACAGGTAAACGAGGTTATTGTGGTATTCAAGGTCTTTGGCATAACCGGCGCTATCGTAACTACCGGCAATGAAAATATTCAGCGTGTCGGAATAATCCAGGATCTGGAGACCGGAAGTCCCGCATGCCATGAATGCCACCGACCTGCTTTCATCCAGCACGATGGCTTCTGCATCGCCGGGTGTATCGCACCAGCCGATCTGGGGATAGATCCCGTAGCCATCCTGGAAATTTGAAATATTATAAATGGATAAACCCATTTCACCTCCTGCAACAAAGAGGTAATTGCTGTCAGTTGATGTCGCCAGCCCGTATGCATAACCTGTGGCCGGGAACTGGCCCCGTATATCCGGTTCAGCCGCCATTGAAATTTCTGCAATGCCTACGCCCTGTTCACTGATCGCCGTAAAGAGGTAGTTGCCCATAACACAGAAATTTTTGGCCGGTTTTAAACCAAGATTGGTAATGGTGACCACCGGTGTATCGGGATTCCTTACATCAACCACATTGATCCCGAAGGTGTTGGCCGCCAGGTATACAGCACTGTCTTTCAACGCAATTTTCCCCGTGTAACCCCTGAGTCTTTCCGTGGTCAGCGACACCATGATCGGCAGAAGCGGATCAGAAACATCATAAATCAACAGGCCACCTTCACCCTGGGCAATATAGGCCAGATCGCCTCTTTTCACGATATCGTTGGCAAACCCGGAAGAAGGTATTTGGCTGACAATCTTATAGCCGGCATCATCCGGTTTTAAGGATTCAGGGTCGGTGGGCTTTCCACAACCGTTAATGATGAAGATTGTCGCCAGAATTAATAATAGGTACTTACTCATAATCACTGTTTTATATTTTCTTCCTCCGGGTAAATCCATCGGTTTTTTTTTAGTAGTCCGACGACTGAAGCCGTCGGTTCTATGTTTTTCGTTTCTAAAACTTTATATTATAAACAACCTGTAAACCAACCTGATTCTGATGGTATTCTTTTTCAGCCGCTAAATACAAACTATTGATGGCTGATTCGGAATCGGAATTTCTCATCGCAAATTTGTAAAATGCACCCAGTGTAAATGCTTTGCTGATATTGAAATCGTAATTTAATGCAACCTGGACATTGTCGTCAACACGGCCGGTGTGTTCCGGGTCTTCTTCCAGGTAATGTTCCGAAAGATAGATCCTGTTCTGATAGCCTAATAGTAGCTCAATGCTATGCTCTTTTTTCTTGATTTCCGGCAACTGCCATGTCAATCCCAGATCAAAACCGTATTCTTTATACGTCGCATCGGCGTCATCGGCAGTCTGCCTGGTTTCTCCGTCTTCATCATACCCTTTGGCATCGGAGTATTCATATTCATAACCGGCCTGCAGTTTAATCTTTTTATTTAACGGTTGAAAAAGTGATATTCCGAAAATATAATTTTTGCTGTCGTACTCTGTATAATGTTTATTATGAAAATATTGGGCGTAATCGAACGCGAGTTTTACCCTTGTATTTTTAAAAAACGTATTCTGGATCCAGAAACCGTAGTTATCTTTTGCATAAGAGAACGGGACGAACGTTTCGGGGGTATAACCATACACTTCAACCCAGTCGTCATCCCTGAAATGACGAACATAATAACGGGGTATGTATGAATAGAAAATCTTGAAACTGGCCTTTTTCGTAATGTACTGCTGTATCCCCACGGTGAAATAATACCAGTTCTTGACCCCATTAATTGCATAAATATTGGAATAAAGATTCGCATTGAACCTTGTCTTCAGGTCTTTAATGAACCGGTAAGTTGCGGCGAGCTCGGCAGATTCATTGAAAATAATATCATCATAAGTTTCTATATGAAACCGCCCTGTATCCTGACCGTTCATAAACCGGTCAATATATTTATCAGAATATTTCAGGATATTATCATCATAAATTGTCGTAAAACTTATCCTTGCTTCAAAATGCTTTTCTTTTTTAACCGGTTTTTTCTGTGCTGAAACCTCCATGGAAAGTTGGGGGATGATCAATGGAAGCACCCATGATAACAGGATAAGTAACAGCAACCGCTTTTTATCCAAATACATTTTACAGCATTTTTTCGGATTATCCATGGTTAAGATGGTCAGTTTTGTTCAAGTTTTATATCTTTTACCGGGATCAGTAACCGTCCAAGCAAGGTGTTTTTATCCTGGTCCAGCGGTAGTATTTCATACACATGTTTCCCTTTCGGGACATAAACAACAAATTCACAGGCAGTTCCAGGTATCATTTCTTTAATGTCTTTGTAAGTTGCCACTTCGGAAACTTTGCTGTTGAGCTGGTAAGTATTCATGACAAGCCCGTTTTCCCTGACCTGGACCCTGTAATTGATCCTGCCTTTCATCTGGAAATGATTTTCCGTTCGGGTCAGCACACGGAGCTCCATCGGTCCGAAAATTTCAATCTTCATTGGTTTAGTCTGGGAAAACCTGTAATAGGTTGTGGAGGACTCTTTTGAAATCAACTCAACGGGCTCAGATGGCAATGCCGGTGAAAACGCTGTCCATTCCTGCTTTACCGGTTTTGAAGCGGTGAAGATATACCTTACAGCCACATTATAGCTGATCTCTTTAAGTTTGAATTCGATGTTATGACTGCCCCTGGAAAGTTCGATTTCAAATGTTTTAAGTTCCCCCGGGACCCCGAGTGTTCCATCCTGGTAAGTCGCTTTTGCTGAACGTTCGGCATCGGTCACTTCAACACTTTTTTGCTCTCCACCATCCACTGTATATAGCACCGTATATTTGATCTCTTCCTTTTCTCCCGGTCTGAACTGGCCACGGGTGTTCACTTTTAATTTACCGGGCCCCTGCACGGAGATCAGCGAAGCATCGATCGTGCTCAATGCATAGTAATTCCTGGCTTTTCCACTGACAACGGTTGTGATCTTTTTTTGAAAACCTGCTGGTTTGATCGCCCGGGATTGGGAAGATGACTGGGCGGTCATCGATGAATAAATGAGAATTAATGCGATAATTATGATTGTTTTTTTCATTGTCATAAAATGGTCATTAAGTAGTCATTAAGTGGTCATTAAGTGGTCATTAAGTTGTTATAAGGTGGTTATGAGGTCGTCATCCTGATTTTGGTTTGAATTCGGAACTACATCTGTGCCCAGGCGGTGCCGTTTTCGCTCGGCAAGGTAAATAAAAATGATGACAACGACCAATACCGTGGTTGCTATGGCGGTCACTAAAACATTATATTTTTTCTGGATAAAAATACCTCCGTCGCCGGGATCGGGGATGGGCACCGGGTTAGAAGGGAGGCCGTATTTTTCGAGCAACTGGCCGATATTCAACAGGTGAATGACCGGAATACCCTTTCGGCCCATCTGGATGATCACGCCCTGAAGCGGGAAATTGCTCATGGGCAGGTGCTCGGTAAGCCCGGAAGGAATGAGCTGCCCGTTGATGGTATTGCCCAGGCTGGCAATTCCACCGCCAACATTGATAAATGCTTTTATTTTATCACCGCCGGCCTGTTTTTCATAGATTTCCATCCTCTTTGAGATCGAATTCTCAAGATGTTTTTCATGAATGATCCCGACCTGATTGCGCTCAATGGCTTTGATGATCAGATCGCGCCCTTCGGGGCTTAATCCGCGGCCAATATCGTTTCCTCCGCCGATAGAAGCCGCCACGGATTTGGTATGGAAAATGCCGGCTTTGTTGAGCTGCGATTCCATATCGAGCCAGGTAAAATAAGGATCATTTGCACCGAAATTGGATGCCCCTACCGACGTAATTACGATGGGCTTTAAATTCAACGTCTCAATGGCGGCAATCACCGAGATGTTTAATCCCGGGAAAGAACCTGAGAATGCCACGGCCACGTTATCTCCCGGATCCAGACCTGCATCTTTCAGTAACTGAACGATGACCGCCGCAAAATTAGGATTGATGGCCGAAAGCTTGGCGTCGATGTTTCCCTGGTCGGTTGTGATGAGGGAATACTCCTGGCCGATCAGCGCAGTCTGGTTAGGATCGTTCACATCATCAATAAAAACACTGTTTTCAAGCCGGTAATTTTTCAGGTGTTGTTCTGCCGCCTGGGATAACATGGCGGCCTGCATTTTTTCGTTATAATATTCCTGTTTAACATCCATTTTACCATTCTCAACGGCAATTAAAGCCATCAAAGAAAGGAGTAGCAGCAGTCCTAAAACGAGATTCGATGTTGCTTTAAAGCTGTTCATATTTCCTCCTCTAGTTTGGTAATAATGCCCCCGCAAAGATCAGGATCAGGATCAGACGGACCAGTACCGATGAAATAAACAAAACGCTGATCGTTTTGAATACGCCCTGTTTGGCAAACCAATGGGCGATAAGTCCCGGGATTACCCAGCCCAGGGCCTGGAGTTCAAGAACGGTGCTTCCCAGGTTAACAGTCAGGAACTGGCGCGAAAAATTGGCCAGCAGGCATCCGATGAGCAAGCTGAGGACCATCTGGCGGCGGCCGTAGAGAAAAGTATAATTGCCCAGCACCTTGATGATCATGTAAGTGACCAGGCTAACGGCGACAATACCGGCGAGCCGGTCAGGATGTGAAAGCTGTAAAGCGATGTATCCCGGCACGACGATCCCGCCTGCAGCCAGCCCGAACACTTCGTAAGAAAGCAGGCTCAGGATCAATCCAAGGGTTATGGCTAATTCAATCATTGACGTATGCTCCTGTGTTCAAAATAATCTACTGTTTCGGCACCCATCAGGCCCATATTGCCGATCGCAACGATGGACGAGGTTTTGTCGGTCAGGGCCAGCAACGCCTCAAAGACTTTTTCCGGCGTCGTCCAGCCAACACCGATCACTTTAGGCCGGGGTATCCCGTAATTAACCGCCATACTTTCCACGACATCGGTCGATTGCCCGATAAGCACCAGGTAATCGATCTCGTCATGGAGCTTCCGGGCAACCATTTCAGCCAGTTGCTGGGCGCGGTAAAGCCTGTCTTGCCGGGTATTGAGTAAAATGACCCGTGTACCTTCCATTCCGATTTCATCCCTGATCTTTTTCCAGACCAGGAAGGTGGAATCGGGATCATTGGCCGCAAAAGCATTATAAAAGACCATTTGTTTACCGGATATTTCCACCCTGAAAACTTTCAGCACACCGGCATCCGGCACGGCTTCATACATCCCTTTCAATGCGGTGGACCGGTCAATCCCCAGGTGGGAACATACGGCCAGGGCCAGCGAGACATTTTCCCTGTGCTCGATGTACGAGAACCCTTTCATTTCTTCAAAAGAAACAGATTCAGGATCGATGAAATGGGTAACGGTGTTTAGTCTGTCGGCCATTTTTTGTAACGTTGCCGGTATAGCGTTTTCAGACGTAAAAAGATGTTCGTTTTCCGGGATGGTCCTTCCCAAAGTCTCGGCGATTTCATCCAGGGTATGGCCCATCACATCGGTATGGTCCATCCTGATATTGGTCATCACCCCAATATTGGAATGGATCATATGATGCTCGGTGATGGTCTGGAACTGGGGTTGCAGGGCCATACATTCCATCACCAGGGCTTTCACCTTTCTCGACGCAGCAAATTTAACGATCGACAGCTGTTCGATAATGTTCGCCGTGGCTTTGCGATGAATGTAGGTTTCGGTTCCATCTTCAATAATAAGCCGGGGAAACGTACCCGTCACTTTCGTTATATTTGAAATGCCCCCTGCCCTCAACCCGGCCCCGATCAGCCTTGTCACGCTTGACTTTCCCCGGGTTCCATTGACATGTATCCTCACCGGTATCGAATAGATCCGTTTCTGGTGACGGTAATATTCAATGAAGCCGATGACGACCGCGATCAGAAAAAGGATAAGTAAAATGACAAAGCTGTACATTCGTCGGCTGTTTATCTCACGATGAACATCTTCCTTGATTCCCTGTACTGGTCTGTTTTCAGTTCATAGAAATAAATTCCGGGAGCCACCCTGGATCCGCCGTCATTCATGCCGTTCCATGAAACGGTATATGCACCGGCCGCCTGCGTCCCATTTTGGATTCTGCGGATCAAGGTACCGTCGGCGCTATAAATGTTCAATGAAACCTGGCATGAAACCGGTATGCTGTAATTTATCCAGGTTTCATGGATAAACGGATTTGGCCGGTTTTGTTCCAATTTAAATCCATTTTCCTGTACCTGTTGATTCCCGCCTGTTCCGGTAATGAGGGATGCAAAAGGCGGTTCGGTCGTAAACTTAATGGCGAACTGGTTCTTTAGCGTTGATGCTGTCGGGTTATAGTTATTATTGCATAGATATTGCAGTCCCACATCCTGCGTATGATTTTCAATTCCAACCGTGCAGAAGAAAGTGGCCATGACCTGCCTGTACTGGATAATGATCTCGCCGTCACCGGTTGGGGTTGGGTAAAAAGCGGGATCATTAAGAACGATCTGGAATATCTCTACGTTGGGCTCGGAACCGAAGTCATTCCTGGCAATACTGTCCCATTCTATGATAAACCGGTGATTGGCGATATCATGATAATAATAGATATTGCCTTCGACGGTCTCATCATCCCACAGATCATCCCAGAATCCGGCGACCATGCAATTGATATTATCGACATGCGGAAGCTGCGCATTAAATGATGCCGTCTGGTTTCCGCTGCCAAATGCAACCCACCCGTCTGTGCTGATCCGGAGCTGGTTGTAATCGATACCGTAATATTTAAATGCAAATGGTAAGTTGACGGTTTCGGTATAATCACCGATACCGGCCATATTGATCTGACTGCCTGCCTGGTCTATTTCGTACCAGCTGTAATCCGGTGCCTGGTCGAAATAATCATCGCTTGAATATCCGTAATACCCGTAAGCATCAGGACCAGTATAATCCGAAGGTATTGGTTTTGAGACCGGTATAGTAAACACAGATAAATTATTGTAAGGATAATTGCCATTAAACGTTTTAAGCTTAAGGCTGTATTCCGCCAGATAATTCACCGGGCAGGAAGGATCTACGGACACTATGTAATAATTGGATGTATTCAGACCGATTTCATCAATGTTGATGGTTCCATAAGTCCCAACGGAATCAATGATGGTGATATAGGGATCATCGCTTCGCAAAGTTCCCAGCACATCCGGTGCTACATCATTACCATTATTTTTCACTGAAACGAACAACAGGACTGTTTCCCCCGGATCCATCCTGTAGTTCGGATCAGGAGATCCGGCATCGTTGACCATAAAGCTGAATTCTTCAAGCCGGCATCCTTCGACTTCCATTTCATTATTATAATCCCAGCCTTCATCCTCGGAAACGACGTGAAGTTGCAAAGGAATTAACTCTCCTACCGGACAATTCGGGAAAATATAAACCTGGAAAGGGCTTCCGCTTGAAGTAGCACCCGGTGCGAGGTTACCAAAACTGACTCCATTTGTGGTGATGACCTGGATATTTTCATCATCCGTGGAGGTCAGCAATGCCATTACATTGTTGGCTGTCTGGCTGCCCCAGTTTTTCAGGGTATACGTAACCTGGCAGTTTTCATTCGGATTCACGAGTCCATCAAGGTTTCCATCCAGGTCAGTCACCTGAGGGCTACCGACTGGCATAACAAGCTCAGCAGGTTGAATGACAATCATTTCGCCCTGGTAAGGATAGACATTTCCACCGCGAACTGTTACGATGATTGTATCGGGTAAAGTAGGTGTGAATTCAAGATGGGCGATTCCATTCATATCCGTAATGGCTGTGGCGAAAATTTCTTCCCCGGCCAGGCAGACCTCTGCATTAGTCACCGGGTTTCCATTCGCCACGAAATTTACCGAAATGTCGACCTGCCTTGGCCCGACAAGAATTGATGCCGGATGGCTAACGTCGACCGGTAGCGGTATGTCTTTCCAGATATGAATGCTTGGATCGCCAAGAATACAGTAAATCTTATAATGATATTCGGTGTAATACTCATCACCAAAAACGTTATACATATAAAGTTTTCCTCTCAGAAGAGCTTGTCCCGGTGTATCCATGCCTTCCGTAAACATCCCGGTGTATATTCCGCGGTCGATTTTATTGTTATACGTCGTATGGGTATTGGAGGTAGGTCCGACAAAGGCCACTCCTCCCCTGGGTGCGGTCAGTGTTCCAAGCTCTACCCACTCCTCCCCGAAGCAGTTATTGGCGCCCCATGTATCAAACATAGCTACACCGCAACCTATGCTGGTCACAAATGTGAATTTTTCTCCGTTGGTGAGCCCTGAAACATCAGACGTACTGAAACTGTAACAGGTGGCCTGCCATCCATCCGTCCAGCCTTCACCGCGATAATTCAGGAAACTCCTTCCGTTATTGATCGCGTTGAGCACATCCTGGAGGTCAACCGAGCAATCGCCTCCCCATCCGCTGCCATCGCTCATCAGTGTATCAACGGAGGTAAACCCGCCGAAGCGCATCATGCTGGCTGCAAATCGTTTGGTATCTTTCTGCGATTCATACATGTTGTTTGAACAAACCGTCCCCTTTTTAAACCAGGCCGGATCAACCGTGCTGGGTTGCTTTTCATAGAGCATGAACTTGTTGATCATGACCTGCATGCGGTAATCACCCTGGTTGGTAAACCGCCCGATCATCATCTCGGGAAAATAATCGTTGCCATCAATCTCAACAAAGAAATCCTCATTCGGGAAAGAATAGTCAGGGTAGGTCACGATCTTTTTCGGAAATACACCGTCGTCACCTACGATTAAAACATAGGTTGGTGGAATTTCCCAGTTATGATAAGCATCAGCAATGTATGCTTTGACAAGATCCGGATTATTTGTACCTCCTCCGATATCCGTGAGCGTGGTCACATGGACATCCGTTCCGCTCTGGCGCTTCCAGTCGGCATAAACCTGGAAGCTTTCGGCAAATTCCTCCGGCATAATGCATAATATCAAATCCCTGCCCTCTTCACGTCCGCCGTATAAACGGTTCAGCACTTCCTGGTAATTCAGGACGGAACTGCGGTAGAGTTTTCCGAACGAAGGCGCAATAGTTTTATTGGCAGCCGTTCTTGGATTCACGGTTTTCCCCTGGCCATAAGTAACTTTCACCGTTAATGAAGAAGTGATCTGAAGTTCTTTTTTACCGGAAAAATACCGTACTGGGAAAACAGACACCCTGGAAAGTCGAAAATCGCGGAAAACCACCGGCGGATCAGTTGCAACATCTTCCAGGGGGTATGCATCATCTGACCTGTATGCATCTTGATTCAGAATATACGGCGGTTCAAATTCACCTTCAAACCAGCTTGCCCTGGCGGGAACAAGATCAATGTCTTTAATATATATCACTTCACCTGTCGCTATAACCTCAATGTTAACCGACGCCTGGTCGGGTATAGCCAGCATTGTTGAAATGTAAGGTATTTCAGGTTTCCCCGGCTCGCTGGTAAAGGTTTCCGTTAAAAGGTCCAGCACCTGGTATGTTCTTCCATCAGCAACCATATCTTTTAATTCAACCCCGGACAAGTCAATCCTGATGACAGCCCCTTGCTGATCATCGTTGATCAGCGTCACTTTTGGAGGAGTTTTTGTCCTCATTTCTTTGTTAAGCGGAATCCATTCTGCTTTTAGAATGATGGAAGTTAGCATTGTCAGTACGAAGAAGGAAATGACTTTTTTTGACATAATGAAATAATTAAAAATTATTTTTATCTTCAAGATTTTGATTAACATTCACTTACAAAGCAAGAGGATAATTTTTCTTTGAAGGGACGAATGCTAATTATAAAGAAAATGCAGCTTGTTTCCGGGCAGTAAAATTAAAAATATCATGGATATTTATATCTGTTAAATAAACTTTTTTAATGGCCGTAAAATCTTGGTTATTTCCGGTAAAATTTAACTTTTATATCTTCGCGAAAAAAATGATCATGAAACATTATTTATCCATACTGTTCATTGCTCTTTTCAGTTTTTCAACCTATGCCCAGATCGTTGTCGATATCAACGGAAACAAATACCCAACCGTAAAGATCGGGGAAAAGACCTGGATGGCAAAGAACCTGGCTGTGACCAAAGCGCCGGACGGCACGGAACTTATCTCTTACCCTTATCTTGGGATAGAAGACAGTGTGAAAACTTTTGGCAGGATTTATGACTGGGAAAACGCCCGCAAAGCTTGCCCGATCGGCTGGCATCTGCCTTCGGACGATGAATTCCTGCAGATGATCAAATTCCTGGGCGGACCTATGGTTGCCGGCGGCAAAATGAAAGAGGCCGGCACCACCCACTGGAAAGACCCGAACAAAGGCGCAACCAATGAATCCGGTTTGACGGTTCTGCCGGTGGGATACCGCACGGCCAAGGGTAAATATGTCAACTTCAAGAAAAACCTGGCCTATTTCTGGACCAGTACCCCTGTCGACGACGACCTGGCCTGGGGATATTATCTTACTTACGGCGAACCGATCATATACAGATATAGCGCATCATTCACAAAGGATATGGGATTTAGTGTCAGGTGCATTAAGGACTAACGTTAAATAATTGTTATCTTTTCCCTCACTTTTGCAATTTGTAATCTGATTATCACTACTTTTGCAAACTTTTTAGCAGCCCCTCCCCCTCACTCCTCCTCCAATTGGAAGAGGGGAAAGCGGTATAGGCTTAATTCAAAATTCAAAATTCAAAATTCAAAATTTCTTATTGTGCCACTCAACAAACTTCGTAATATCGGTATCGCTGCCCACATCGACGCCGGCAAAACAACCGTCACTGAACGTATTTTATTCTTCACAGGAGTTACAAGGAAAATCGGGGAAGTCCATGACGGACAGGCTACGACCGACTTTATGAAACAGGAACAGGAGCGGGGCATTACGATTGCTTCAGCTGCTATTTCATGCTCCTGGAAAGATTCCCAGATCAACCTGATTGATACGCCGGGACACGTCGATTTCACCGTTGAAGTCGAACGTTCCCTCCGCGTTATTGATGGAATGATCGCGCTGTTCTGCGCCGTGGGAGGCGTGGAACCTCAAAGCGAAACCGTTTGGAACCAGGCCGACCGGTATAAGGTACCGAGAATCGCTTTCATCAACAAAATGGACCGCACCGGGGCCGACTTCTATGATGTCGTCAACCAGATGAATAACGTACTTGATGCGAATGCCGTGGCTTTCCAGATCCCGATCGGTGTTGAAGACGATTTCATCGGCATTATCGACATTATCCACGGGACAGCTTATAAATTTACGGATGCCGGAAGGGAGGAAATGCCCGTCCCCGCTGAATTCGCAGCTAAAGTCAGTGAAACTCGTCACGTGCTTATCGAAAAACTGGCTGATTTCAATGATGAAATTGCCGAGCTTTTCCTGGAAGATAAAGAAGTCAGTAACGAATTGCTCAAGGCAGCCGCCCGTGAAGCCACGCTCCGGCTGAATATCACCCCGGTCTTTTGCGGAGCTGCTTATAAAAACAAAGGGATCCAGCTGCTGCTGGATGCCGTCGTCGATTATCTCCCTTCACCACTCGATATAGGCGCTACTGTAGGCACTGATGTTGACAATCCCGAAAAATCACATGCCCGTCATCCTTCCGTAAAAGATCCGTTTGCCGCCCTGGCTTTTAAACTGATCAACGATCCTTTTGTCGGTCAGCAAACTTTCGTCCGGGTATATTCCGGGCAATTGAAAAGCGGTATGCAGGTGTTGAATTCAACCAAAGATAAAACCGAACGCATTGGCCGCATTATGAAGATCCGTGCCAAGGACCGCGAAGAGGTCAGCGATGCAGGACCGGGCGACATTGTGGCCCTGGTAGGCTTAAAGCTGACCAAGACCGGTGATACCTTGTGCGACCCGGCCCATCCCCTTTACCTGGAGTCGATCACGGTTCCGGCTACAGTGATCGAAATGAAGATCCTGCCGACGTCACGTAAAGACCAGAGTAAACTTGGCGAAGCGCTGCATAAATTATCCAATGAAGACCCTTCGTTCAATGTCAGGTATGATGAAGAAACCGAAGAAACGATCATTGCCGGTATGGGTGAACTCCATCTTGAAATCATCATCGACCGTCTGAAGCATGAATTCGGCGTCGAGGTTGATGTGAGCGAACCTTCGGTGGCTTACCGTGAAACCATTACAGCAGAGGTAGAAGCATCCCATCGCTATAGCAAGCAAACCGGCGGAAAGGGCCAGTTTGCCGAGACGCATTTCAGGATTGAGCCTAATGAAGGCAACGGTTACGAGTTTGTTGACCGGATCAAAGGCGGCGCTATCCCGGTTGAATATGTTCCTTCCGTGAACAAAGGCATTGCCAAAACCCTCGAAAAAGGCGTTCTGGCCGGATTCCCGGTTGTGGACGTCCGTGTTGTGCTCCACGATGGAAAATTCCACCCGGTTGACTCATCCGATATGGCTTTCCAGACCTGCGCTTCCATCTGTTTTAAGGAAGGCTTTATGAAAGCCCACCCGATCCTGCTCGAGCCGGTCATGAAAGTGGAGATTAACACCCCGGATGATCATATCGGCGACATTGTAGGGAACCTGAACAAACGCCGCGGCAAGGTTGAATCGATGCGGAGACACCGCAAGGGCTCACAGAAAGTCGTGGCTTTCGTCCCACTGGTTGAAATGTTCGGCTACGCGACCCAGCTCAGGAATATCTCCAGCGGCCGCGCCAGCTTCTCGATGGATTTCTTCCGTTACATGCCGCTCAGCAAATCCGTGCAGGATGAGGTACTGAAGAAACTGGCCGAGAAGAAGGCAGAAAAGAGATAATTAAGGTGCTCCAACGACTAAAGCCGTTGGTTCGAAGATAATGTTGGAACCGACGGCTTTAGTCGTCGGAAGAAAAACTTACACTATGCAAACAATCCTAGGTTCATCAGGTATCATCGGCAAAGAAGTTGCCAGAGAACTTTATCGTTCTTACACCAAAGACATCCGTCTCGTATCCCGTAACCCGATTCATGTAAATCCCACCGACCAGCTTTTCAAAGCCGATCTGCTCAACAGGGAACAGGTCTTTAAAGCCGTCAAAGGTTCGGAAGTGGTTTACCTGACAGTCGGTATTCAGTACAGCGCAAAGATCTGGGCGGAGCAATGGCCGGTCATCATGCGCAATGTGGTCGATGCCTGTATTGCTGCTAAAGCGAAGCTAGTTTTCTTCGATAATGTGTATGCCTATGGAAAGGTTGAAGGCGTAATGACTGAAAACACGCCTTACAATCCATGCAGCAGGAAAGGCACGACCAGGTTGAAGGTCATCAACATGATGATGGATGAAGTAAAGAAAGGCAACCTGGAAGCCCTCATTGCACGCTCCCCGGATTTCTATGGCCCTGAAAGCCCGCTGAGTGTTGTCGTGGTCACCGTATTTCAGAACCTTGCCAAAGGGAAAAAAGCGCAATGGTTAGGTAACGATAAGAAGAAACATTCATTCATTTACACCCCGGACGCCGGAAAAGCGACAGCCATGCTGGGCAATACACCTTCCGCTTTCAACCAGGTATGGCATCTTCCGACCGATAAAAACACCCTAACCGGTCAGGAATTTGTCGGCTTAGCAGCATCGGCTTTCGGAATGAAGCCCGGCCACATGGTGGTCCCAACCTGGATGTTAAGAATGATCGGACTGTTCAACCCGATCATAAAAGAAAGTGTCGAAATGATGTACCAGAACGAGCTCAATTATATCTTTGATAGCAGTAAGTTCGAAAAAGCTTTCGGCGTAGCCCCAACCTCCTATCAGACCGGGATCGAAAAGACCGCCAAATCTTACAAAACTTTTTAACCTG
>AMWB02018764.1_pt1 | contig 19420 bp, 17 predicted proteins | sample 200311 | NCBI WGS metagenome assembly AMWB02 (sample SAMN02737377, study PRJNA173069) | bioreactor metagenome | biome: anode biofilm in microbial fuel cells | place: USA: California | collected 2010-12-16 | reverse complement strand
CCGCCGACGGCGTCCAAAACGGCGTCCGCGTAGGGCAGGTAAGGCTTGATGTCCAATACCGGCGTTCCGTCCAGCAGATCGATCCCGGCGATATGCAGCAGGCACCCGCCCCCTTGATTCGCAGGTGCGGCAGGCGCCGTGATCCCCTCTAACCTGACGACCGACAGGCCGATGGGATTGGGCCTGAAGCCCGCGCGGGTTGCAAAAACGCCCATGCGCCGGTTGCCGCCCAGGCGCGGCGGACGGACCGTGGGCCGCCAGCCGCCGCGCATACTTCCGTGAAAAACGAAGATCAGCCAGATATGGGAAAACCGGTCGAGCCCTCTAAACGCCTCTTCGCGGTCATATGGGGAGAGGATCTCCAGGGTCGCCCGCGCCTCGGTCATGAGGCCCGGCTGTCGGGGAATGCCGAACTTTTCCTTGAACGGCGAATGAATGATGCCGACGGGAGCGAAGTCATAGGTCATGGATGTGCCCTTTTTGCCGGCGGCGCCTGCTCCAGAACGGCATCCAGATCATCATGAACAACAGAATCCCCATCCCCGCCGCCGCGGCGCTCAGCAGAAACAGAGGGAATGCGCCACCGGCATCCGCCAAGACATTCGAAGGCCCCGGGATCCTGCCCATCCTGTCATAAACCCAGCCGCTCAGAAAAAAACCGACCGTCATGCCGAGCCCGTAGGTCACGGCATTGTTCACCGCCTGTCCGAGGGTCTTCGACCCGGTGGGCGTCAGACGGTCGACATAGAGGATGCCGGCGATATGGAAAGCGGCGTAGGTCGCGGCGTGAAGGGTCTGCGATGCCAGGATCGCCGCCGGCGACCGCACCTGATAGAGCACGACCCACCGGAGCACCGCCGCCGCAAGGGAGAACATCAGGATGTTCTCCAGGGGGAACCGGCGGAAGATGCGATCGGAACCCAGCATGACAAAAATCTCGGCCGTCGAGGCCAGCGCCCATGCGGTTCCGATAAAGGTTTTCCCGTATCCCAGGGTGGTCAGGTGGATGGAAAAAAATCCGTAATAAGCGCCGTGGCTCACCAGCATCATAAACGCACTGGCCAGATAGATGAGGCTATCGCGCCGGAAAAGAAATGCGGCGTCGATCCGGACGCCGACGATGCGGCGCCCCCCGGTATCGGGAACCGGCAGCGCAACTATCGCCTGAAGAAAGGAGCCTGCCAGAATCCATCCCAGGATGATGTTGACGGAAGCGGCGTCGATCAGCCTGCCCAGCAGGATCACGACGGCGATGAACGCCGTGGTCCCCCAGGCGCGGATCCGTCCGTAGCGCTGTTTGTCTTCTCCCAGAACATCCATCGTGAACGCCTCCATAAAAGAGATGAGAGGGGAGAAGAAGATGCCGTAGAGCAGGGTGATCCAGAACATGGCGACAAAATCGTCCCGGAAAAGATAGAGCGCCCAGATTCCCCCCGCCGCCCAGCTGCAGAAGATGTAGATCGGCCGCCGCGCCTGAAGGCGGTCTGCGGCAATTCCCCAGGCGATGGGAAACACGATCATTCCCAGAGACCGGAGCGCAGAGAGGATGCCGATTTCAACGCCGCTGAACCCGAGATGAAAACAATAGAGATTAAAATACGGCAGAAACATGCCCAGCATCCCGAAATAGAGGAAATACTGTGCGCCCATGATCCGCCGATCCCATTTCCGGTCGTGTTTCATGGCCGCTCTCATACGGTAAAACAGGGGAAAACACAACTGCCTCCTTTTCCGCGGAAAAGAGTATGTCGATGCGACATAATTCATGGCTATTGCACTTTACAGATGCCTGTTATGATGTTATTTTCAATAAATATCGTTAAATATCAATGGCGCCGCCGATTGCAGACATTGAACGTGCGCCTGTTCCTCGCTTTGCCTTGCCGACATCATTGATCATGTGTGATCGCCTGTTGCATGTGTCTGCCGTAATGCGTGACTGTTTTGAATGGAACGAGGATACCAGATTTAAAACGGGGGATTGATAATGGATTATATTAAAATTCGCTTTGGCAGTGATTTGGATCAATTAAGCTCTGAATTCAAAAAAAACATCGAAGAGATGTTTCGATCCATGAGTCCGCGCTTCACCTGTACGGAATGCTCGTGGACCCCGCCGATGGACATCTATGAAACCCCGGACGAAATTGTCGTTCTGGCTGAAATCGCCGGCGTCCATAAAAAGGATCTGGATATCGAGATCAACTCCAAGGCCGTGAAGATCACCGGCAAGCGCTATGATATGCCCCGCAGCAAGGACGCGACCTATCGTCTGGCGGAAATCCAGTGCGGCAAATTCGAACGCATACTTTTTCTGCCGGTTCCCATCAATACCGAAAAGGTCACCGCCGCCTACGAAGACGGGATGCTGCACATCAAACTGGCGAAACAGCCGGCCGAAAAACCCCACAGGATATCCATCTCCGAGCAATGATGTTCTTTTACACCCGGAACGTCCTATGAACATGTCAGGAGAATATGTCAGGCCCTTTACGGAACCCACGGGCATCCCTGATCGTCTTAACCATCTTGAGCTAAATCAACAGAGTTTCGGAGGTCATTCATGACACAACAAGCGCAACCTCAAAAGAACTTTGATCCCGATAATCTTCCGGAAACCCTTTCCATCCTGCCGCTGTTCGATGCAGCCCTCTTCCCCAAAATGGTTCTGCCGCTGGTGGTCATGCAGGGGGAATCCGTCCAGCTCGTCGACGAGGCCATGGCCAAAGACCGGATCATCGGACTGGTGGTGGCCAAAAAACCGATCAACCAGGACTCCGACCCCGCCGAAGACCTCGAAAAGATCGGTACCAGCGCCCTCATCCTCAAAATGGCCAAAACCGACGACAACAAGGCCCAGCTTCTGGTGCAGGGGGTGAGCCGGTTCAAGATCCGGGAGTATGTCGACGGAAAGCCTTATCTGCAGGCGCTGATCAGCCATATCGCCGAAGAAGAGAAAAAAGACAAGGAAGTGGAAGCGCTCATGTCCAACATCCTGGACATCTTTGCCAAGATCGTCCAGTTCTCTCCGGGCCTGCCCCCCGAGCTCGTCAACATGGCCAAATCGATCCAGGAGGCCGGCGTACTGGCCGACATGATCGCCTCGACCATCAACTCCACCCTCGAGGAAAAGCAGAAGGTCCTGGAAATCCAGGATGTCAAACAACGCCTCAAGGAGGTGACGCGGCTGGTCAATTATCAACTCGACATCCTCGAACTGGGCAACAAGATCCAGTCCCAGGTCAAGGGAGACATGGACAAGCGGCAGCGCGAATATTATCTCAGGGAGCAGCTCAAGGCCATCCGGGAAGAGCTGGGCGAAACCGACGAGACGACCGTCGAGGTGGAGGATTACCGGTCGAAGATCGAGGCCAAGAATCTTCCGGAGGAAGCCAAGAAAGAGGCGGAACGGGAGCTGAACCGCCTCTCCCGGATGCACCCGTCCTCGTCGGAATACACGGTCGCATCGACCTATCTCGACTGGATCACCTCGCTTCCCTGGAACGAGAGCACCGAAGACAACCTGGACATCGTCGCGGCCAGAAAGATTCTGGATGAAGACCATTACGGCCTGAAGAAGGTCAAGAAGCGCATCGTCGAATACCTGGCCGTCCGCAAGCTCAACCCCGAGTCGAAAAGCCCCATTCTCTGCTTCGTGGGGCCGCCGGGCACGGGCAAGACCTCCCTGGGCCATTCGATCGCCCGGGCCATCGGCCGCAAATTCATCCGGCTCTCCTTAGGCGGCGTCCGTGACGAAGCCGAAATCCGGGGGCACCGGCGCACCTATGTCGGCGCGCTGCCCGGACGGATCATCCAGGGGATCCGGCGGGCCGAGTCGAACAACCCGATCTTCATGCTCGACGAGATCGACAAGGTCGGCAGCGACTTCCGGGGAGATCCCTCGTCGGCCCTGCTCGAGGTGCTGGATCCCGAACAGAATTTCTCGTTTTCAGACCATTATCTGGACGTTCCCTTCGATCTCTCCAGGGTCATGTTCATCACCACCGCCAACGTCCTCGACACCATTCCGCCCCCGCTCCGGGACCGCATGGAGGTCCTGCAGCTTCTGGGCTACACCGAGGATGAGAAGATCAAGATTGCAAACCGCTACCTGATTCCCCGCCAGCGCAAGGCGCACGGATTGTCGGCGGAGCAGATCTCCATCTCCACCGGCGCCGTCAGACTGATCATCAACGGCTATACCCGGGAGGCGGGCCTCAGGAACCTGGAGCGGGAGATCGCCTCGATATGCCGGGGGGTCGCGGCCAAGATCGCCATGGAGGAGGAGCAGTCCGTCTCGATCAAGATCGGAGACATCCCCGAATACCTGGGGCCGGTCCGCTTTACGTCCGAAGGCAAATCCCGCCTGCAGACCCCCGGGGTCGCCATGGGAATGGCCTGGACGCCGGTCGGCGGCGACCTCCTGTATATCGAGGCAACGGCCATGCCGGGCAAAAAGGGGTTGATTCTGACCGGCCAGCTGGGGGATGTGATGAAGGAATCCGCCACGGCGGCGCTGAGCTTCATCCGCGCCAACGCCAAGAAGTTCAAAATTCCCGACGGCTTCTTCGAAGAGCACGATATCCATATCCACATCCCGGCCGGCGCCATTCCCAAAGACGGGCCATCGGCCGGCGTCACGATGCTGACCGCCCTCACGTCGCTCATCACGAATACCCCCATCCAGAAAGACCTGTCCATGACCGGCGAAATCACCTTGCGCGGCCAGGTTCTGCCCGTCGGAGGGATCAAGGAAAAGGTGCTGGCGGCCCATCGCGCCAAGATCAAAACCATCATCCTTCCCAAGGAAAACGAAAAAGACCTGGAGGATATCCCCGAAAAGGTCAAAGACGAGATTCAGTTCCATTTTGTGGACAAAATGCAGCAGGTGCTCAATATTGCCCTGGAAAAATCATAATGGAAAAGGTATAAGATCAGAAATCATCATAGAAAAAGGCATAGGAAAAACCTGCCGGCAGACATCGCAGATGGAGCAGAGGAGAAGTGACGAAACTACAGACCTGGATTCCCATGCCGCTGACATGCATCGTCGGCGGCCTTTTCCTGATCGGCATCAGCCTCCTGGCCGGCTGTTCCACGCCGGGCAGGAGGCCGGCGGCGGCACCCCAAGGCGGCAGCGGGGTATACGCCCAGAAAAAGATACCGCCCACACAGCGGCCTTACCAGATCAACGGCATCTGGTACCGTCCCCTGGCCCATGCCCACGGGTATCGCCAGGAGGGGATCGCATCGTGGTACGGCAAGGATTTTCACGGGAAAAAAACCTCCTGCGGTGAAACCTATAACATGTACGGCATATCCGCGGCCCACAAGATCCTTCCCATGGGAACGGACGTCGAGGTCCGCAACCTCGAAAACGGCCGCTCCATCCGGCTCACCATCAATGACCGCGGGCCGTTTGTGGCCGGAAGGATCATCGATCTTTCCTACGGGGCCGCCAAAGCGCTCGGCATGGTCGGGCCGGGCACCACGAAGGTCGAGGTCGTGGCCATCGGCACCGCCGCCCCCCGACAGAGCACGGGGGATATCCTGGCGATGAACGCCATGCCGCCCGAGGATCTCGATCGGGGGAAATTTTCCATTCAGGTGGGCGCCTTCGGAAGCCGGGAAAATGCCCTGAAACTGGCGAGCGCCTTGAACCGGACCTACACAAACGCCCAGATCCTGCCGTGCTACTCCCCCCGGAACCAGCAGACCCTGTATCGGGTGGTGGTGGGGCAATGCACCTCGCTCAAGACCGCCGAATCTTATGAGAGCGCCCTGAAATCGCGAGGCTTTCCCGATGCCTTCACCATCGCCGAATGAGACGCATCCGCTCAAGGTCGTCTTTCTCGACCGGGACGGAGTGATCAACGAGGATTCACCCGCCTATATCAAGAGCTGGTCCGAGATCCGCTTCATTCCGGGAAGTCTTGCCGCCGTCAAAAAGCTGAACGACGCGGGATATGCGGTGATGATCATCACCAACCAATCCGCGGTTCACCGCGGCCTGATCTCCATGGACGCCTTGACGGAGATACACCGCAACATGCGGCTGGCGGCAAGGGCGGCCGGCGGTTTCATTACGGACGTTTTTTTCTGCCCCCACCTGCCCGACGAAGGATGCCTCTGCCGCAAGCCTCTGCCCGGACTGATCCGCCGCGCCCAACGGAAATACCCGATCGATCTTGAACGAAGCGTCATGGTCGGCGACAGTGCAAAAGACATCGAATGCGCCCGGCGGGCCGGATGCGGCAAGGCCGTTCTGGTCAAAACAGGAAACGGCGAAAAGGCCGCCTTGATCCTGGCTGGAAAGAACCGTTATCCGGACAGGATCGCCTGCGATCTGGCCGATGCCGCCGCCTGGATCATATTGGATCACAGCGGCGGCTCCGACCCGAGGAAATAAAAAAGCGCTGGAAAGCTATTGACAAGGAAAAAATTTTGCTATAATCTATTCATCTTGAGCGGGCATAGCTCAGTTGGTAGAGTACAAGCTTCCCAAGCTTGGTGTCGCGAGTTCGAATCTCGTTGCCCGCTCCAGCTTTTGCGTCTGTCTGAAACGCACGGTCTAACAGCGTCTTTTCCTGAGTTGATCTAAACTTATGTTCACGTAAGACCGATGAGAAATAGATAACATCCACTGTAAAGTGGGATCTATAACCAACTAAAACGGGCGGAAGCCCGTTTTTTTATGGTTGAAAAGTGGTGGATACCGGTAAGGCCCGGTGGGTAAACCGGTAAAAGCCAGTGAAAAAGACCGGTAAAAAAGAGATGACAAAGGGAAAAAAGAAAAAAATGCCGGCGAAACCCGATGGCGCCGATACACCGCCGCTTTCAAACGAAAAAGAGCGGCGGGTCATTGCCCAGGTATATGCGCTGGGAGAACCGTTGTGTGAATCCGACGGCCTGGAGCTGGTATGTGTCGAATATCATCGGGAGCCCCGGGGCCGGGTGCTCCGGCTCTATATCGACAAACCCGGCGGGGTCACTCTGGACGACTGCGTTTCCGTCAGCCGCCAGATCGGCGACCTCCTGGACGTCTCCCTTGACACCATCGGCGCCTATAGCCTGGAGGTTTCCTCGCCCGGCCCGAACCGGCCGTTGGGAAGACGGCGGGATTTTGTCAAATATCAGGGAAACACGGCGGAGATCAGAACCTCTCAGCCGATCAACGGGAAGAAAAGGTTCAAGGGAAAGCTGGACGGCATGTCGGACGACGACACGGTGAACCTGCGGATGAACGACGCTGTCGCGGCCATTCCCCATGCGCTGATCAGTCGCGCGCGGCTCGTCAATTATACGGAGAAAACGGATGTTAATATCAGACATTAAGCGTGTCATTGAACAGGTAAGCCGGGATAAGGGCATCGATGCGGACGTTCTTATCAAAACCCTTGAAGAGGCCCTGAAATCCGCCGCCAAGAAAAAATTCGGGAACAAGATCGATATCGAGGTCAAATATAACGAAAGCTCGGGAGAGATTGAGGTATTCCAGTTCAAGGAAGTGGTCGAAGAGATCACCGACCCCGACACCCAGATCAACCTCGAGACGGGGCTTCAGCTCGATCCCGAATGTGAGATCGGCGATTGGCTCGGCTCCAAAATGGATACCGGCTCCTTCGGCAGGATCGCCGCCCAGTCCGCCAAGCAGGTCATCATCCAGAAGATCAAGGACGCCGAACGGGACGCGATCTACGCCAATTTCATCAACCGGAAGGGAGAGATCATCAACGGCATCGTTCAACGACTGGACCGCGGTCAGATCATCGTGAATCTGGGGCAGACCGAGGCGGTGCTCCCGATCCGCGAACAGATCCCCAGGGAGGTCTACCGCCGCGGCGACCGGATCCGGGCATATATCATGGACGTCAGAAACGAGCCCCACGGTGCGCAGATCATTCTTTCCAGAACCCATCCGGACTTTCTGGTGAGCCTCTTCAAGACCGAAGTCCCCGAGATCAGCGAAGGCATCGTCACGATCATGGGGGCGGCGCGCGAACCGGGAAGCCGGGGCAAATTCGCCGTATCGTCCAACGATTCGGATATCGATCCGATCGGCGCCTGTGTCGGCATGAAGGGCAGTCGCGTCCAGAATGTGGTCCAGGAGCTCCGCGGGGAAAAAATCGACATCATCTCCTGGCATGTCGATCCGGCCAAATATGTCTGCAACGCCCTGGCGCCCGCTGAAATTTCCCGGGTTATCATCGACGAGGAAAACCGGTCCATGGAGGTCATCGTCCCCGACGAGTTTCTCTCCGTGGCCATCGGCAAGAAAGGACAGAATGTCCGCCTCGCTTCGAAGCTCACCAAATGGCGCCTCGACGTCAAGAGCGAATCCCGCTACAGCAAGGCGATGAAAGACGGCTACAATTCGCTGATATCGCTTCCCGGCGTCGGCATCAGCCTGGCCGACGCCCTGTATGAGAACGGATTCTTCTCCGCCGAAGAGATCAAAAAGAGTTCCGTCGACGATCTCCTCATGCGGGTCCGGACCATCAGCGAAGAAGAAGCCAAGAACCTGATCGAAGCGGCAAGAACCTACGTCGCTCAAGTGGAAATCGAGGACGCGGAAGAAGATATCCCGAAAACCGAGGATACGGACATCCCGGAGCCTGAAACCGGAGAGAGTGACGCCGAGGATACGAACGACGCTGCATCACCAGCCCCGACCGAGGCGAAACTCCCCGGCCTGTCGGATATCGACGGGACATCGGAACCAGACGGCTCCGAAGACAAGGATTGATATTTTGGATAAACTGGATATCGACACATGATACAGGTGCGTTTAGTTATGGAATGATTTACGGTGCACTGGATTTTAACAATAGGTAAGGGGGATGGATGGCGAAGATCAGAGTATATGAACTTGCCAGGGAACTTAATCTGAAGAACAAAGCGCTTCTTGAGAAGTTAAGCGAAATTGGTATTGTGGTGAGCAGCCACATGAGTTCTCTGGAAGAAGAGACGGTCACGCAGATAAGGGCATACGTGCACGGCAAAAAGCCGGGTTCCGTGGAGCATAAACGCATCAAACCGACGGTCATTCGCAGGCGCAAACGACGACAGCCGGCCATGCAGATGCCCGATGACGCCGCATTGCGGGCGGAAGACGGTGAAACAGAAGAACCGATATCTCCGCCTGAGGAGGCCTCTGAATCCTCAGCCGGTGAAACCACGGCGCCCGCCCCCGAAAAGGCGGCACCGGAAGAGCCGATCGTAACGGATGCCGCATCCGAAGCCGCAGCACCTGAAAAGATTCCTGAAAAAGCCGAGGATATCCCCCATCCTCTTGATAGTTCCCTTTCGGCGGATGCATCCAGAGCACCTGGTGTTGAGCATCCGGGTATGGAAAAATCCGAAACGGAAACACCTGAAATCGAAACAGCCGCATCCCCGGCAACCGAGCCTTCCATCCCTGAATCTGAAACAGAAACGGCTGAAACCGATACGGTCGTCGCACTGCCGGCAATGGAAACCGAAACGCCATCCCCCGCGTTGTCCGGCAAGCCCGATGCGGAAGCCGAATCCGTTGTTGACCCCGACGCCGAGTCCGATACCGATACCGACAAGAAATCTAAAAAGAAGAAAAAGAAGAAAAAGAAAAAGAAGGATACAACCGACATGCCTGCGAAAATCATCAGTCTGCCGGACAAGGTCGAGGAGGAACCCCCGGGTACGGTTGTCGCCGATGACATGCCGCAGCAGCAGCCGGCCGGTCCGGTCCGCGTGAATGCGCAAGGCAAAGCCTACGAACCCGAGATAGCCCCGATAGACGCCGCCGCATCGGACGAAGAGACCGACAAAAAGAAAAAGAAAGAAAACCGCTGGGCGAAAAAGAAAATCTCCTTCAAGAAGAAAGAGGTGATCGAAGGCGACGCCCTTCGCAGCAAAGCCCGGTACAAAAAAGGCAAGAAAGGCGCCAAGGCCAAACCCGTCCAGGCCCAGAAGACCCAGATCACGACCCCCAAGGCGATCAAGCGCCGGGTCAAGATCGATGAAACCATCGTCCTTTCCGATCTGGCCAAGCGGATGGGCATCAAGGCCAACGAGATGATCAAGAAACTGATGATGCTGGGCGTGATGGTGACCGTCAACCAGACGATCGACTACGATACGGCGGCGCTGGTGGCCTCGGAGTTCGACTACGAAGTCGAAAGAGCCCGTTTCGAGGAAGATACCGTTTTGAATATCGACGCCGAGGACACCGACGAAAATCAGGTGGGACGCTCGCCGGTCGTCACCATCATGGGGCATGTCGACCACGGCAAGACCTCGCTTCTGGACGTGATCCGGAAGACGCGGATCACCGAGATCGAAGCCGGCGGCATCACCCAGCACATCGGGGCCTACAACGTGGCCACCGACCGCGGCCAGATCACCTTTCTGGATACGCCGGGCCATGAGGCGTTCACCTCCATGCGGGCCCGGGGCGCCACCGTGACGGATATCGTCGTCCTGGTGGTGGCGGCCGACGACGGCGTCATGCCCCAGACCGTCGAGGCCATCAACCATTCCCGCGCCGCCGGCGTGCCGATCATCGTCGCCATCAACAAGATGGACAAGGCCGGGGCGGATCCCGACCGGGTCATGCGCGAGCTGGCGGATCACGGGCTCATGTCCGAGGAGTGGGGCGGAGACACGATCTTCGTCAAGGTGTCCGCAAAGCAGAACCAGGGTATCGACGCACTGCTGGAGATGATCCTGCTGCAGGCGGAGGTCCTCGAACTCAAGGCCAATCCCGACAAGCACGCGAAGGGATACGTGGTCGAATCCAAACTCGATTCCGGCAGGGGACCGGTGGCCACCATCCTCATTCAGGAAGGCACGCTCCATGCGGGAGACCCGATCGTATGCGGCATCCACTACGGAAAAATCCGGGCGATGCTGAACGACCGGGGCGTCCAGGTGGACGAAGCCGGGCCGGCCATTCCCGTGGAAATTCTGGGCCTGTCGGGCGTTCCCAACGCCGGCGACGAGATGGTCGCCCTGGACGACGACAAGAGCGCCAAGCAGGTCAGCGAACACCGCCTCCAGAAACACCGGGCGCTGGAGCTGGCCAAGACGAGCCGGGTCAGCCTCGAAAAGCTGTTCGAGCGGATGCAGGAAGGCGAGGTCAAGGATCTCAATATCGTGCTGAAGGCGGACGTGCACGGTTCCATCGAGGCATTGTCCGATTCCTTGATCAAGCTCTCCAACGATGAGGTCACCATCCGGATCATCCACGCGGCGACGGGTACCGTCTCGGAATCGGATATTTCCCTTGCCGCGGTCTCGAATGCCATCATCATCGGGTTCAACGTCCGGCCGAGCGCCAAGGTACAGACGATGGCGACGGAAGAGCATGTGGATATGCGGTTTTACAACGTCATCTACAATGTGATCAAGGACGTCAAGGACGCCATCGTCGGCATGATGGAATCGACGTTCGAGGAACGGGTGCTGGGGCTCGCCGAAACCCGCGAGGTCTTTCATGTGCCCAAGGTCGGGGCTATCGCGGGCTGTTACGTCACGAGCGGATCGATCAAGAGAGGGCAGCGGATCCGCCTCGTCCGCGACGGCGTCATCATCCATGAAGGCAAGATCTCTTCGCTCAGGCGCTTCAAAGACGATGCCAAGGAAGTCCAGAGCGGTTACGAGTGCGGCATCGGCATCGAAGGCTACAACGACATCAAGGTCGGCGACGTGATCGAATGCTTCTACCTTGAAGAGATCAAACCGGCCATTCAATAGGCGACGTCCCCGTCCCGGATGTTTGTGGCAACCCCGGGACGGAACAACCGGGATGATGCTGCAGGCGCCGCCGGCGGCGCGGAAGAAACCCAACATACGGCGATCGATATGGTTGTAGGCATCGGAATCATTATATTCAGGATTCATGACTGTCGCTCCCTGAAGGGCAAGCGGAAGGTCGTGAAATCGATCATCGCGCGGATCCGGAATCAATTCAACGCATCGGTGGCGGAAATCGGCGCAAACGACGTCTATCATCAGGCGGAAATCGGCATTTCAGTCGTGGGAAACGATCGCCAGATGATCAATTCCAAACTGGATAAAATTTTCAATATGGCCGACGCCCTCGGATTGGCGGAAATGATCGATACGGAATTGGAGATTATCAACATATGAAGCCTTTTTCACGCGCGGACAGGGTCGGCGAGCTGATCCAGCGGGTTCTGGCCGAACTTTTAACGAAAAGCATCAAGGATCCCCGACTGAAAATGGCGACCATCACGGACGTAAAGATGTCCAAGGATCTCAAGAACGCCAGGATATACTTCGCCGTTTCCGGCGGGCCCAAACGCGTCGACAACGCGCTCTTGGGGTTCAAGAGCGCCATGGGTTTTATCAAACGCGTCCTTGCCAGTGAACTGGAATTGCGGTATATGCCCGAACTTAAATTTTTTTACGACGAATCCTTCGATTACGGAGCACGCATCGATTCCCTGCTCAAATCGCTCAATGCCGACGATGGAAAAGATCATACACCAGTTGAGACAGAGTGATGAAATCCTCCTGGCATCACACGTCAACCCGGACGGTGATGCCCTTGGATCGCTCATTGCCATGGCCCTGGCCCTCGAAAAATGGGGAAAACGGACGACGATGTACAACGAAAGTCCGATTCCGGCCGTATATCGCTTTCTTCCGGCGGTGGACCGGATCGTCCGGCGCATCGATCGGCCGGACGCCTATGACGCCGTGGTGATCCTCGATTGCAGCGACATCGAACGGATCGGCGCGCTGGCAGACCGGGATCATCAGTTCAGCCGCATCATCAACATCGATCACCATCTGAGCAATTCCCGGTTCGGGGACCTGCGGCATGTCGATACGGCGGCATGCTCCACGGCCGAAATCGTCTACCGCCTGATCAAATCCATAGACATTGCCGTGGACCCGGACATCGCCACGCTGATCTATACGGGGATTTTGACGGATACCGGCTCTTTCCGGTTCGCCAACACCAACCGGACCGCATTTTCGGTATGCCTGGAGTTGATCGAAAACGGCGTGGATCCCTATACCGTTGCACAACACGTGTACGGCACCTATTCCATCGGAAGGATCAAACTGCTCAACCTGGCGCTCGACTCGATCGAGATTGCGGAAAACGGCAAGCTCTCCTTCATGATGCTGACCCGCGACATGTTGGAAGAAACCGGAACGCAACCCGAAGACGTCGACGGCATGATCAACTATGCCAAAAGCATCAAGGACGTCAAAGTCGCCGTACTGATCCAGGAAAGTTTCAACGGCGCCAAGGAACGCGGCAAAAACCATTTTTATGTCAGTCTGAGGTCGGACGGGAGCGTGGATGTGGCGGCTCTTGCCTCGTCTTTCGGCGGCGGCGGCCATCATCGGGCGGCGGGATTTTCGGCCGACACCACCCTCTCGGACCTGAAAGGCGGCATCCTGGCATGGCTGAAAAAAAGCGAACCGGACCGATGCAGGACCTGACCAGCGGCATCCTTGTCATCGACAAACCCGAAGGACTCAGCTCCGCCGGTGTTGTCAGCCAGGTCAAGCATCGCACAGGCGCCCGGAAAGCGGGGCATTGCGGCACCCTCGACCCGTTCGCGTCTGGTGTGGTCGTATGCTGCATCAATCAGGCCACCCGACTTTCGGGATTTTTTCTCCACGGCGACAAAAGCTATGAAGGCGTCCTGCGTCTGGGCGTCGAAACCGACACCCAGGATCTGACGGGAAAGATCATCGCGAAAACGCCGGTCGAGGTCACCGAAGCGATGGTCCGCGACGCATTTGCCGCATCGGTCGGACCGGCCCGGCAGCGGCCGCCCGTATACTCGGCGCTGAAGCATCAGGGGGTGCCGCTCTACAAACTGGCACGGGCGGGAACGCCGGTGGAAAAGCCGCCGCGGGACATCGTCATCCGTCGCCTCCGGATCCTGGCCGTCGATCTTCCGGACATCCGGTTTGCAGTCACCTGTTCGGCCGGCACCTACATCCGGACCCTGGCGTCCGATATCGGCCGGATGCTGGGATGCGGCGCGCATCTGCGCACCCTCGTCCGGACCGCCAGCGGACAGTTCACCCTGGCCGAGGCGCTGACCCTCTCGGAGATGGCATCCCTTGCCGCGTCGGCTGCGATCGAAAAGCGGATGATCGGCATGAACGACGCCATGGCGTTTATGCCGAAACGGACGGCCACGCCCCGAATCGCCGATAGGATCCGCCACGGCATGCCCATCACGGATGCGGAGATCGCGCCGCCGGAAATGGACGGTCCGGGGGGATCCTTTCGGGTTGTGGATGCAGACAATCGCCTGATTGCGATTCTTGCGCATAAAAAAGGAAATCCCCGCTACAATTATTGTTGTGTTTTTAATTAGAACATGAATAGAAAGAAAGTACTTGCTGTTAATAACAATGCTTTTTAGATATAATCACAATCGATATGATGAACAGGAGGCTACAAGAAGTGGTACTGACAACAGAGCAAAAACGAGACCTGATCGACCAATATAAACTGCACGACAGCGACACCGGCTCGCCCGAGGTCCAGATCGGACTGCTGACCTACCGCATTTCCTATCTTACGGAACATTTGAAAATCCACAAGAAAGACCACCATTCCAGAAGAGGCCTTCTGATGCTGGTCGGGCAGCGCCGCAGGCTGTTGAACTATGTAAAAAACAAAAACGTCACCCGGTACCGGGAAATCATCGAACGACTGGGACTGCGCAGATAACATCACCGCCCATCCCCCCGCCCAGGTCCCAGGCCGCAGCCCCGATGTACCGTGGTGCGCCTGCATGCCGGCATGCGATTTTATGCCCTTTTTCCGTCAATACATGCCGCCGCGCGGTGCAGTGTTGACGAAACCGCCGGCATGATCATGCGGCTTACCGCCTTCAAGGGCGGATACGGCCGCTTTTTTTTAGGAGAATATATGGAATTGACATTGACAGCAGATCTCGGGGGAAGTCCCCTGAGCATCCAGACCGGCAAGGTTGCCAAACAGGCTTCCGGCGCGGTTGTGGTTCAATACGGAGAAACGGTCGTCCTCGTGAGCGTCGTCTCTTCCCATGACGCCAGGACCGGAACGGATTTTTTGCCCCTTACGGTCGAATATCAGGAAAAAATATACGCGGCAGGACGTATCCCGGGAAATTACATGCGGCGCGAGGTCGGCAGGCCCAGTGAAAAGGAAACTTTGACCGCCCGGCTGATCGACCGGCCCATCCGCCCGCTCTTTCCCAAGGATTACTACAACGAGATTCAGGTGATCGCCACGGTCCTCTCCATGGACCAGGAGAATGACCCGGATATTCTCGCCATGATCGGCGCATCGGCCGCCCTGCAGATCTCCGACATCCCCTTTGCCGGCCCCATCGCCTCGGTCCGCGTCGGCAGAATCGACGGCGCGTTCATCGCCAACCCCGATTTCAGCCAGCAGGCCCAAAGCGACCTCAACATCATCGTCGCGGGTTCCAAAACCGGCGTGGTGATGGTCGAAGGCGGCGGCGAGATGGTCGGTGAGCAGGATATGCTCGAGGCCATTTTCTTCGGACATGCCGCCATGCAGTCCGTCATCGACCTCCAGGAAAAGCTCAAAGAGGCCGTGGGCAAACCCAAACGGCCCCACGCGCCGGCGGCGAAGGATCAGGCGCTGATCGACGCTGTCGAAACACTTGCGGCGCCCAAAATCCGCGAGGCAGTGCTCATCCCCGAAAAAGTCGCCAGATACACCGCCCTCAGAGAGCTTCGTGCCCAGATTCTGGAAGAGATGGGGGACGAATACACCGATCGCAAGGGTGAGGTTTACGAAACGCTGCATGAGCTTCAGCGGCGCATCTGCCGGGATCTTATCCTGAAGGAAGGGCGCCGGATCGACGGCAGAAGGTTCGACGAAATCCGGCCGATCACCTGCGAGGTGGGCATCCTTCCGCGCCCCCACGGCAGCGCGCTTTTCACCCGGGGCGAAACCCAGGTGCTGGGCGTTCTGACCATCGGTTCCGGCCAGGACGAACAGCGGGTGGAAACGCTGTACGGCGACGATCCCCAGCGGTTCATGCTCCATTACAATTTTCCGCCGTTTTCCGTCGGCGAGGTCAAGCGCATGGGCGGCCCCAGCCGCCGCGACATCGGCCACGGCGGGCTCTCCAAGCGGGCACTCGAGCGGATCCTGCCGAAGCCCGAGGCGTTCGATTACACCATCCGGATCGTCTCCGAGGTCCTGGAATCCAACGGATCGTCCTCCATGGGGACCGTCTGCTCGGGAACCCTGGCCCTGATGGACGGCGGCGTGCCGATTACGGCGCCGGTGTCCGGCATTGCCATGGGCCTCGTGAAGGAAGGCGACCAGGTGGCAATCCTCTCCGATATCCTGGGAGATGAAGACCACACCGGCGATATGGATTTCAAGGTCGCCGGCACAAAAGACGGCATCACCGCCCTCCAGATGGACATCAAGATCCATGAGCTCTCGAAAGAGGTCATGCAAAAGGCCCTGGCACAGGCCCGCGACGGCCGGATCTTCATTCTGGACAAAATGCTCCAGGCCCTGGCCCAACCCCGCGAGGAGATCTCCCCCTACGCGCCCAAGATGCTTACCGTCAGAATCAACCCGGACAAGATCCGGGAGATCATCGGCCCCGGCGGAAAGGTCATCCGCGCGATTCAGAGCGAAACCAACACCAAGATCGACATCGACGATTCCGGATGGGTCAAGATCGCCGCGACCTCCCAGCAGGAGGGGGATGCGGCCCTGGCGCGGATCAACGAAATCACCGCGGAGCCCGAAGTGGGCGCCGTCTACGAAGGTACGGTCGTCAAAACCATGGATTTCGGCGCGTTCGTCCAGATCTTTCCGGGAACCGACGGTCTCGTCCATATTTCCCAGCTTGCCAAGGAGCGCGTCAAGAAGGTGACGGACGTGGTGAAGGAAGGCGACACCCTCCGGGTAAAAATCCTCGAGATCAACCGTGACGGAAAGATTCGCCTGAGCCACAAGGCGGTTTTGGAAGAGGAACATGGTTCCTGAAAAAACCACCCTCGCCAACGGCATCCGGATTCTGACCCAGAACATCCCCCATTACCGATCGGTATCGATGGGGGTCTGGGTCAATGTCGGCGCTCGCGACGAAACGGCGGCCGAAAGCGGGCTTTCCCATTTCATCGAACACATGATTTTCAAGGGAACCCGCGAGCGGTCCGCCTTCCAGATCGCCAAGGCCTTCGACGCCATCGGCGGCTATACCAACGCCTATACCGCGTCCGAGACAACCTGCTACCACGCCAAGGTCATGGATACCCACCTCGACACCATGGTCGACATCCTGTCGGATATCTTCCTCAACTCGGTTTTCGACGCTGGTGAAATGGAGCGGGAGCGCCTGGTGATCGCACAGGAGATCGGGATGCTCGAAGACAGCCCCGAGGAGTATGTCCACACGCTCTCGGAGGCATCCTTCTGGGGAGATCATCCCCTGGGCAGGCCGATCAGCGGCAGCCGTGAAAATGTTCTCCGCTTCGACTCGAACACCTTGAAGGATTTTTTTCGCAAGCTCTACCAGCCGGAGCGGATCGTGATCTCCGCTGCGGGCAGCGTCGATCATGACCGGCTCGCGGCCCTCCTGGCACCGCGGTTCGAAGCCGTCCGAAAGGGGAACGGATTCCCTGAACGGCGGGTGCCTAAAGGCCGCTCGGGGCTCTTCGTGCATCCCCGTGAGCTGGGCCAGGTCCATCTCTGCCTCGCCACCGGCGGCCTTTCCATCACCGATCCCAGGCGCTATGCCGCCTCCCTTTTGAACACCGTCCTCGGCGGAAACATGAGCTCCCGTCTCTTTCAGAAGGTGCGCGAACAGCGGGGCCTCGCCTATTCCGTCTACTCTTTCTTCTCGTCATATGTCGATGCCGGCATGTCGGGCATCTATCTGGGAACCGAGGCCAAAACCGGCCCCGAAGCGGCGGCATTGATCATCGATGAACTGAAGGCGTTGAAAGAGACGCCCGTCGATCCCGGCGAGCTGTCGGATGCCAAGGAATACACCAAAGGCAGCCTCATCATGTCCGCCGAAAGCGTCGACAACCAGATGGTCCGGATCGCCCAGAACGAGATTCATCTGGGATACGACATGCCGCTTCCGGAAATCATCGCCCAGATCGAGGCCGTCACCGTCGAGGACATCACATCGCTTGCGCGGGAAATCTTTCAACCCGATGCCGTGGCGCTGACGCTTTTGGGCGCCGTCCCCGACGAAAGCCCGTACCGGGATCTGATCGGAGACGTCTGAAGATGGTGCCGGTGCTTCGGTTCCGCCGCCTGCGGCCGGAGGAAGACGCGGATATTCCCCTCCCCCGCTATATGACCCCCGGGGCCGCGGGGATGGATCTCGCTGCCGCCGTCACCGACGCTGCCACCGTTTGGCCCGGAGATATCGTCATCATCCCCACCGGTCTTGCGGCCGCCGTCCCCGACGGCTATGAAGCCCAGATCCGGCCCCGCAGCGGACTGGCCGCACGCTGCGGCATCGGGCTCATCAATTCCCCGGGCACGATCGACGCCGACTACCGGGGAGAAATCATGCTCCCCGTCATCAATTTAGGAAAAACCCCCTATACGATCCGCCGGGGCGACCGGATCGCCCAGATGATCATCCAGCGGGTTTACCGGATGGAGACCGAACTCGTCGGGCATCTCGACGATACCGATCGCGGTCCCCGCGGATTCGGGCATACCGGCAACCATTAACGGCATTGCCGGGCCAGATGGCCCAGGTGCGCCTGTTCCAGACGACCCCGTCCTCCCAGCACCTCCAGCAGCAGCGCCAGAAAATCAAACGCCCCGTCGTTCATCCGCTGATGGTGGATCATGACCCCGCAGAGCCCGCCGGCAATCCCCGCTTCGATTTCCGCAAAAAGATGGTCCCATCCCTCTTCCGCCGCAGCCTCTTTCCGGGTATGGAGATCCACGTTCACGGAAAAATCCGGCAGGCCGACGGGTGCCGGCGGCCGGGCGCCTTTGCCGCGCGATACGAATAAAAATCCCGCGCGCGACAGCGCCTCGAGTGCCGCCGCGCCGCACCGGTTCCACGGCGGGGTAAAGCCGGGACAGAAATCCTCTTCCATCACCGCACGCAGGCGCGCCGTTCCCAGATCCAGATCCCGCCGGATGCGGTCGATGCCGCGCCCGCTGCCGAATTCCTGCTTTTTGCCGTCCGGGGCATGATTGACGTGCCGCCATCCATGCTGATGCCAGCACCACAGTTCACGGGCCTCTTTTTCCGTTTCCCGCAAGGCGCGCCAGCGGGCGGGGGTCAGCCATGCCGGAACGACCGCCAGGGCGAGCGGGACGCCGGCCCTGGCAAACAGGCGCATCATCCGTTCAAAATTGGCGCCGGGGGCGCCGATATCGTCGGCCCGAAAAAAAACCCGGGGAAACGGCAGGCGGCAT
>AMWB02168932.1_pt2 | contig 19425 bp, 32 predicted proteins | sample 200311 | NCBI WGS metagenome assembly AMWB02 (sample SAMN02737377, study PRJNA173069) | bioreactor metagenome | biome: anode biofilm in microbial fuel cells | place: USA: California | collected 2010-12-16 | reverse complement strand
GGTGAGTAACACATTGGCCGCGCTGGCTGCTGACCCACTGATTGCGCGGCATTCGACCAATTCGGGTTCTGCAACGATCTCACTAACGAATGCGGATTTTTGGTTTGTTTACCCGCCCGAAGAGCCGAGCGAGCCGACGCTATCCATGCAGATCATGGACGGGGCTGTGCGTTTTCCGAACCTCATCCCAAACGTATCCGGACGGATCGTGGTATATACTCCAATAGGTTACGACGGGTGGAGCGGATCGGAAGAGTTGGGCGTGAGCCTAATAAACATCCGGAATAACACCATGTACCTTACAAACCCGCTCGTGAATAAGCTGGAGGTTGCGGGTGGTGTGTACGGAAACCTGGTTGGGGGGACGAACCTGCCGTTAGCGGGTGTCACCGGTTTGACCGACTGGCTTACCACGCTCAGCAATAGCGTCGAATCAACCACGCTGAGCTACACGCCGCAATACGGGACCGGCCAGTTGACCAACTGGTCTGGGATCGACCCCTACTCGACCAGCCAATCCACCACAAACACACCCTGGTCGATCATCACGAACAGCCTGGGCTACGTGCCGCTTCCGGAGAACACTCCAACCGTCACCGGATTCATAAATCTGATCGACGGTGAGTTCGGCGCGGGCATCGTCTATGGCGGGACCAACGACCCTACGACCGTCCAGTTCCCCAGCGCGTGGGTGCAATCCTGGCGCGCCAACGGCTCGCTGTTCATCGGCAGCGCGAATACCTTCGCAGCGTTCACATCCGACGACTCCAACCTGACGCTGCAACTCGGCCCATCCGGCGGGGCGTTCATTGTCCAGGGTGATGTGCTCGCCGATTACTCCATCCGCGCCGGGGCGGCGATCACCGTGACCAACGCGGACACAGGAGCAAATTTCACGATCACGAATGGCGTAGCCTACGGCTCGGGTGCCGGACTCTCGAACCTCAACGCGTCGGAGCTGACGTATGCGCTCCGCACGCTGAGCCAGGCGACCAACAGCCTAACCCTCACCAACGGCTACTCGCTGTGGGTGGTTGGCTCCGATGCCGCTATCACCAACCTGCTCGGCGTAGATGCCGCAGCAACCCGCTGGCAGGTGCTCACCGTCAGCAACTCAGCCGCAACCAACATCACGCTGAGGAATCTGCTATCGGGCGTGCGAGCCATTGGCCCATCGACAACCAATGCGCTGGTGATCGGCTCTGGCAAGGTCGGACTACTGAGTGCGATGGCTTACGGTTCGTCACTCACCAACTACGCAACCGGGGCGCAGCAATGAGGGCGATACTCTTAAGTCTATTGGTTGCAGTGAGTGCGTATGGCCAGGCGTTCACCGCGCTGGACCCGGCATGGCTCGGGCAGGAGAACGTGAGTGGGCCGAATTACCTCGTCTCCGAGGACTGTGAGGGGACCGGAACCCCGAGTGGGTGGGTTAGTAGCGGATCTGGGACGATAGACTGGGACTACGCGACAGATCCGCTGGTTGGCAGTCAGTCGCTACAATTGGCGTTCTCGGCGGCTAGCGCTACAGTGTACACCAATGTGCCATCGTCAGCCAACTATGAGGCATACTTCAAGCTCAGACACTCTGGCATCAGCGGTACTGGGCCGTTGCTAATGGCGTTTGCGAACGGAACAACAACCATCGGATATTTGAACTTCACATCGACCGCCGGGCTGCTGGTGATAGCCTTGGGGGGGAGTACAATCACTATGGGGTCTCTGGAAACTAATGTGGCGTACCACGTGTGGGCGAGGTATGAGAAAGGAACAGGGACGAACGCGGTCTGCCGAGCATGTTTTTCCACCACAGGCACAAAACCGGATTGGACTTCGTCGGTCAATGGCACGTCCACGGCGCAGCCGAACCGGATATATCTCGGTACACCTTACGCGCGGACGGGGGGGTTCGTGATTGACAAAATACGCATTTCGACGAACAGCATAGGGAGCAACCCGCCATGACCCACCGACTATCCATCTTCACTCTGCTCTTGTGCCTGCTCTGTCCGGCCGCGATAGTGAGGACCGTGCCAGTGACGCTGGCCTACGATTACTACGACGACACCATGCCAGCATTTAGCCTCTACGCTCGACGCATCAACGGCCAATGGCTGATGCTGACCAACAACGCGGGGGGCACAAATCGATCGTTCACCGTGCAGTTACCCCCCGGCGCGTGGGCGTTCTATGCGACCGCTGTCGATGCCTATGGACAAGAGTCTGACCCGAGCAATGAGTGTCAATGGACAAGCAACCCAGGATTCCGAACCAAAACCAGAACCAAGGCCAAAGAATGAGCGATGTCTTCAAACCAATTACAGTATCGATGATTGGTATAGGAGTCCAATACACAGACATCGATTTCGCTATCAAGATCATCATTGGCTTGATGACAATCTATTATCTCGGCCTAAAAATCGTGGCCGAGTTGAAAAGGAGAAAGCAAAACCATGAGTAAAGAGACAGTTCAGACTATCGTGCGGTCAGTCCTCAAAGTCGGCGGTGGCTTTTTGGTTGCAAATGGCGTTGCGGATGACGCTGCAATCGCCGAAGCAACCGGCGCAATCGTTACCCTTATCGGGTTTGTGTGGGGCATCATTGCCGCGCGTAAAGCTGCGGCAGCCAAAACATCGTGACCTGGGGCTGGCTAAAATCGCTGCTGGAGTTTATTGCTGACTTGATTGACAAATATGCAACACGCGAAAAAACAATCACAGATGCTAAGACTCCTGACAGCATTACTAGCCGTTGGTCTCAGTATATACGCGAGCGGTTGCGCGACAAATGTCGTAGTGATTGACTCGCGTGCTGACGTGGTTCGTCTAGGTGGTAATGTCAAGGGCAATGTCTACGTCTACCAGGGAGGCAACTGGGTGCTGTGTCGGTCGGTGAGGCTGCCCGAGGGCTGGTACGCTGGCCCCGGCCCGCAGGACTAACCCCTATATATATATTAGGTGCAGGCAGGTTGCGTGATTGCAACCTGCTTTTTCTTTGCAACTCAATTCAATTGTCTATCAACAACTTACGCATAAACAGAAAAATAGTTGTTGATTAGCGCAACAGTTGCGCTAGAATGTGGCCATGATGAATACGGAAGCGATCATACTTAGCAACAGCAGAGCGTACAACAAGGCCGAAAGCAAAAAGAACGCTGTATGGCTGCAGCATACCAAGACAACTCGCGGCAAGGATCGCTGGGTTATGACCGTTTTTGACCATGAGGTTAAAACCATACTCGACACCGGCAGCTCTGTTCTTGCGTTGAAGCAGATTCGCCGGATGAGGCTCGCTGTGCCTGAGGTAATGACCGGGCCGTCGTGTTGGGATCAGGAGTATGCAATAAAATGGGGGTGAATCATGAACTGCCACCACTGCAAACAACCCAAGATGAACACCATCGAAATAACGAAGGACTACGACCGTTTCAAACCCGAGCCGAAGCTCGGAGACCTTACGCATAAACAATACGCAGCGCTTGAGGCGGTGGCCAAGCTCAGCCTCGGCTACTTGTTCGAGGTTGTGCTCTACGAGGAGCATGAAGGGCACCACGGCAGCGGGGCGACCCACATAAAAGTTTGGAGCGAGACCTACAACGAGGATTATGTGGGGCTCGTTGGTCGGGACTGTATGCAACACTACGACAATAGCGCCGAGACGGCCCAGGTTGTCCATCGTGTCAGCCAGTGCGTTTATCACAACTGAAAGGAAAACATGAAAACCATGCTAATGTCAGGAGCACAGATCAAAGCCGACAACGGAAGCGGTTACTCAATCTCCAGTGCGCTATCAAAGCGGAAGTTTCACGACCGAGTTGTTTACAAGGTCTACTTCAGTGGGGTTCAGCCGGACCAATCGAATGTCACGCGCATCGAGCGCATCAAGAAAGGATGGATGGAATGAAATCCGAAATTGTAATTGACTCAATTAGCAAAGTATCTGGTGACTGGAACAGCGGGTATTCAGTTGATGTGGCTTACCACTACGATGTCGATGGTCACGCTGACGGTTACACGAACGACCGCATTTACATCCATCGGGACATAGCGCAGGACGATGTTGCGGTGCGGTCGTATGTCGAGGACCAAATCGGCGGCGAGGTGGAATTATGAATCCAAAGATACGTAAATACCTGGCCGAGATCGGACGCAAAGGCGGGGCCGCTGGCAAGGGTGACCCCGCACGAATCACGCTGAACCGCGAGCTAGCCGCGCGGCCACGCCGGCGGCTCTGCTCAGTGTGCGGCCAGATGCACTTCAAAACCGGCAAGCAGTGTGATGTCAAACCCATTGCTTTTGGCCAGCCCAAGGAGTAAGCACCAGACGACGAGCCCCGCCCTTCCCTTGCTTCGATCTGGTCGCCCGATGGAACATTTCACGCTAGCAATAATTGTCAATTTTTAAAAAGGGGATAATAAAGATTGCAACGGTTACGATGAATGCAATACTGCATTCGTAATGAGAACCAAAGTTGAACCAAAGCTGAAACACCGGGCGCGGGGTGTCAGCCTTCCCCCAGAAATGGAAGCTCAAGCGATCAGAAAGGCGTGCAAGCTTGACATTAGTTTCTCGAAGTATGTGCAGCGATTGATCCGTGCGGACCTCGAACTAACCACGAACGCAAACTGACGAGCGTCTGAAATGGACCAAGCAGAAATCGAAGCGGCTGGAGCGGTTGGAGATTGAAGAGGCGCTTGGAACCATCACAGAAGCTCAAGAGCGCGAGCTTAACGCGCTTGACAGTCGGCAGCGTAAACACCCCAAAAAAGACAAGCACAACACCAACTGACATATGACAACCCTGCTCTGTTGCTCCATCGGCCTGATTGTGCTCGGCATCGCAATCTTGGTGTATGCGGCACTGAAAATGGCGTCAATCATGAACGCCCGAGATGAGCTACACGAACTGCTTGAGGAAGCCGTTTTTAGTGACAGGAAAGACAACAAACCAAAATACACGATGAAAATCTGCTACGAACACAGCGACGAGATCGTGCATGAGGGCCTGGTGTGCCCCGCGTGCGAAGAGATCAGTGAACTCGACGAAAAGATCGAAGACTTGGAATCTAAAATCGACGGTCTCAATAGCGAGATCAAAGAGCTCCGGTCGGCTAGCAACTAACAAACAACGTGAAACTATCAAACACAGTAGCAGTCGTTGCGGCGCTCATGGCATCTGGCGCGGCAACATCACGAGTTAGCATCAGACGCGGCTTGACGCCTCCAACACTCCTTCGCAAGCACAACGAAATCCAACGCCGCGTGCGTAGGAATGCAAGCAAATAGTCAATCCAACATCACAACAGAATATGTGCAACTTCAAATCAGCAATTGTAATCAAAGACGAGTCTGTCAAAGGTGGATTTCGGCTGCTCTCTTCACCGTGGACCGAAAGTCATAGCGAGCTTGAAACTATTTACAATCTTCGCGAAGGACTTCGCCTCAATTATGCCAAGGTCGAATTCATCCCAGAGTCGATGGACAATGCCTATCTTGTGGACAGCTACAAGCTCCAAATTGATGAAGGTCGTACTCCTGATTGGTTCGGTGCGGAAATGCGCGAAAAAGTCACCGTAAAATTACGCGAGCACATTCAGAGGATGATCGTCACTGGTGACGTTGAGTTGCTTATTGGTGGTCAATTTATCATCGCTCCAGAAGCCAAAGTAAAATGCGCAAAAGCAATGGTAATTCACGCGATCTGTGGCGGCACGGTGAACGAGATCTTGGGCGGCACGGTGAACGCGATCTGGGGCGGCACGGTGAACGCGATTCGGGGCGGCACGGTGAACGCGATCTTGGGCGGCACGATTGGACAAATAGCAAGCGAAGCAACCGTGAACGACAAACGCCAAACTCAATAAATCTTCAGCCGGTCGGGCGCTCGCACACCTTCGCGAGTGCTTTCAAAATCAATAACGTCAATCAGCACTCACCTAAATAACCCGACCGGCCTTCACTCTTTACAATGAAACTATCACAATACAACTGGAGCGAGCGCGCAAAAAACGTGCTCAACAAGGGTGGAATCACCAGCTTTAGAGAACTCGCCAGCCTTACCGCGCTGGAGCTTCAAACGCTCGACGGATGCGGGCTTACGACTATTCGCGAGTTCCTGCGCGTCTTGATCCACGTCTGCAACTTGATTCCGGAATGGTCTAAGTCGATTAGCGTTCACGTCGACCGCCCCAAGCAGGTCGAGTATCAAGCCGATATTCCGGGGTTGGTATTTCTCGCCGGGCCGTATGGGCCAGGTGAACGCGGCTTGCTTGAGCGGGCAATCGCTCAGCTTGGATCGGTAAGCAGCCAGGTGTTCTATACGGACAAAGGACTCGTTATATACCGCGATGCTCGCGGGGTAAAGGTGGTGGACGATGAATAAAATTCAAATAAAAAACAGATACACTGGCGCTGTCATTTTTGAGACGGACGCCGATACCATCAGCGGCGCGGTCGCTGCTGCAATCGCCGCAAAAATGGACCTCTACGGCGCGGATCTTCGAGGCGCGGATCTTCGAGGCGCGAATCTTCGAGGCGCGAATCTCTACGGCGCGGATCTTCGAGGCGCGAATCTTCGAGGCGCGGATCTTCTAGGCGCGAATCTTCGAGGCGCGAATCTTCGAGGCGCGAATCTTCGAGGCGCGAATCTCTACGGCGCGAATCTCTACGGCGCTAATCTCTACGGCGCGAATCTCTGCGGCGCGAAAAATTGGGAGCATCTTCTACCCTCGCGCACCATTGTCCCCGAAGGCGATTTGATCGGTTGGAAAAAGCTTCGTGATGGTGTTGTTTGCAGATTGAAAATCCCAGCGGATGCGAAGCGCGTTGGCGGCTTGGTAGGTCGTAAATGTCGCGCTGAATTTGCTGTTGTTTTGGAAGGAGAAGGCAAGAGTAAATGGGAGGAGTTATTCGTGTACAAGGCTGGCGAGACCGTGAAACCTGCCGAGGCATTCAACGACGATCCCCGCGTCGAGTGCGCGTCAGGAATTCATTTCTTCATCACGCGAGAGGAGGCTGAAGCGTATGAATAACCGCCTCACAGCCTCGCGCATGAGCAGCTTGCTACGCTGCCCACGCTCACATTACTGGCGCTATGAATGCGGCTTGACAACTGAGCCAAGCGATGCGCTGCGTTTTGGCTCGGCGTGGCACGCGGCAACCGAAGCCAGGTGGCGCGGTGCGGATTATGACGGCGCATTGGCTGCCGCGCTCAGCACCGGAGAACCGCTCAACGAGACGCTAACAGCTACGCTCAGCGGGCTGTTGGCTGGATACTTCAAGCACTACGCGCAAGAGGATTTCATCAAGCAGGTTTATCCCGAGGTTGAATTTTCTGGCCGAATCCCAGGTTCAAGAACGTTCGCAACGGCGGGAAAGATAGACGGGCTTTGCGTCCTTCATGATGGCCGACTGGCTTTGAAGGAGGACAAGACAACCTCGGACGACCTCTCGCCGGATAGTAAATATTGGCTGCGGTTGCGGTTCAACTCGCAACTGCTCCAATACGTTGACGCGGCCCCTATGCTCGGCTGGGATGTGTCAACTATCATCTATGACGTGGTTCGCAAGCCCGCGATTGCACCGCGCCAAATCCCGATGCTGGATGAAAACGGCGCTAAGATCGTGGTCGACGCTGCTGGCAATCGCGTCCTGAAAAAGGACGGAACTCCACGCGAAAGTGGCGACAAAGAAAAAGGATATACGCTCCAAACGCGGCTGGAAACACCAACCGAGTTTGCCGACCGGGTATATACCGACACCCAGGAGCGCCCTGATTTCTATTTTGCACGCCGAGAAGTGCCAATTTTGCAGAGCGACCTCGAAGAATTCAGGGCTCAACGGCTGACGTTGACGCGCCTGATTCTGCATTGTCGCGCTGCATCAAAGAAAACCAGCAGGCCAGAGCAGGCATGGCCGCGCAATGTAGATGAGCGCGTTTGCTCGTCGTGCGTGTTCGAGGGGCATTGCCTCAGCAACCTAACCATTGACCCGGTAAACCCGCCTGCTGGGTTCAAGGTCGAATTCAACCCGGGGTTGTCCAAGTAATGCCCTGGATTCTCCACACGCAACCAGAAGAAAACGAAAGATCTATGCCACCAATCCCACAAATGAAACAAGCGCCGCTGGCCCCGCCAGTGCCACACCCTACAACAAACCGCGTCAAGTTCGGAAAGATTCCCGAAGCTGTCGGCCACCGCATTTTGCTCTACGGGCCGGGCGGCATCGGAAAAACCACGCTGGCAACATCCGCACCCGGTAAGGTTGCCATCTTCGACCTTGACGAATCCCTCGGCCGGCTGAAGTCGCAACTCACTTCCGAACCGCTCATGGTCCCTGTCAACTCATGGTCCGATCTACGCGCTGCCCTGCAATCTGACGGCTGGGAAGGCGTCAGTACAATTGTTATTGACTCGATTACGAAGGCTGAAGAATTGGCAGTAGCGCATACGCTGGCGACCGTCACAGCAGACGGCAAGCGCGTCAACTCCATCGAGTCGTATGGCTACGGAAAGGGATTTGGATTCGTCTTTGACACGTTCCTGACGTTGCTTGGTGACCTTGACCGCCACTGTCGCGCCGGGCGCAATGTGATTCTTGTCGCTCACGATTGTACAACCAGCGTCCCGAATCCCGCTGGAGAAGATTGGCTGAGATACGAGCCGCGTTTGCAATCACCGTCGAGCGGCAAGGCTTCAATCCGGTTGAGGATTCGCGAGTGGGCCGACCATGTCTTGTTCATAGGATATGATGTTGTTTCCGACGATGGCAAAGGCAAAGGGTCCGGGACGCGCACGCTTTACACCGCCGAGTTGCCTCACTGCATGGCCAAGAGTCGGACGACGCAAGAGCAAATTGTCGTCGTAAAAAATGCCGACATCTGGGGGCAAATCATCAAGTGACCAATCTAGCCAGGGGCATGTCGCCAGTGCGCAGTCAAACTATCCGTTGAAGCACTCTGCACATTCTCGTTGAATGTGCGCTGGCAGAAAATTAACGAAAGGAAAAAACCAAATGCTACAAGCTGGAGTATATACCGCTAAACTGTCCGGGCCTAACGAGACGAGCCAATCAGGCATCGTTATTTACCAAACCCAAGCTGGAGCACTCTGCGCCGCTATCCCGTGCGAAATCGCAGAGGGTGAGGCACAGGGCGAGAAGATCAAACACACGATGACCATTGTCAAACGCGATGGCACGGTCAACCAAGGCGCGATGGACACGATAAAAACAGTGTTTGGTTGGGATGGCATTGACCCGTTTTGGCTCATGGATCGGGCTTTCCCTGACGTTACGTTCAAGCTGAATGTGGAGATGGAACAGGATAAGAACGAGGACGGTACGCCGCGCTACTACCAGGACGGCAACCCGGCCATGTTCCCGAAAGTCAAATACCTGGACCCGATGAGCGGCGGCGAAATGAAGATGCCGCAACCTGCCGACCGTCGAGCAATTGCCGCGAAATTCGGCGCTCAATTCAGAGCACTCGCGGGAGGCACTGCCGTCAAGCACGCGGCACCTGCGTCCACAAAGGCGCCCCCTGCCCCGCCGGCAACCAAATCGCCCGCTCCAACAACCGCGCCAGCCACGATGGAAGAAGCCTGGAAAACTTGTTGCGAAGCCAACGAAGGAAACGAGGAAGGCGCTTGGCATCAGGCAATGGCCACGCTGTTTCCAGAGCGCACCAACTCGGACCTGAGCCCGGCTGACTGGGGATTACTCAAGGAGCGGTTCACCAAAGCCAAGTAGTAGTGGGGTCGAGGGCCGCGCATTCGCATCACGCGGACTAATAAGACATGAAACAGAGAATAAAATTGACGGACATCAAGGTCGACGCTGGGACGCAGGTTCGGGCAGCGATAAATGAGGACACAGTCGCGGATTATTGCGAGCAATACCAATCAGGATCGAGTTTTCCTGACTTGGACGTGTTCGCCGACGGCAACAAATACCTGCTGGCTGATGGGTTTCATAGGTTCATGGCAGCGTCACGCGCTGGGCTGAAAGAGATTGACTGTCAGGTGCATAGCGGGACGCGACAGGACTGTTTGCGGTTTGCGCTCGGTTGCAACGTGCGGCACGGGTTAAGGCGAACCAATGCCGATAAGCGGCGATCTGTTGAGCTGGCGCTGGCCGAGTGGCCGAAGATGAGCGACCGCGAAATTGCTAAAGTGTGTGCTGTCAGTCTTCAACACGTTTGCAACGTGCGTGATTCCAACTGTCAAAATTTGACAGTTGATCAACCCGAAACCCGCATCGGCGCGGACGGCAAAGAGCGCAGACTGCCTACCAAACTGCCTAGCCCGCCGATTGTCAAACCTCCCCATCCAATCCAGGCGTCCGTGCCGCCGAGCGTGAAAGCTAAAGCTGCTCAGCGTCTAGACCATACCGGCTACCCAATACCAGATAAGCTAGTCGCACTGTGGGACCGGGCCGAGGAATGGCAAGGTGTGTTGTCCCAGGTGTCGGTTGTGCGCGGCATCGTTCGTAAAGCTCAAGAAGATAAGGACATCACCGCCGCCGAGATCAATTTCTCGTCACTCATGGGAAACCTCGACCAAGCCTACGCCGACCTGAAGACATGCAAGCCGCACGCGGTCTGTCCAACGTGTCAGGGCAAAGGCGCAGACCATTGCAGACTGTGCAGGGGCAAGGGCTTTATCAGCCAATATCTGTGGGATACATGCGTCCCACAGGATCTCAAGGATGTGCGGGCAAAGGCCAACAAAGCATGAACGCTTACAAACCGGCGCTCTTTGGCGTCCAGTGCGATGCCATCACCAAAAGCGGGAAACGATGCACAAGGCGAAACCGATGGGAAATCCCGTGCATTGCCGTTTATGATTCGATGGCCACCAGTTATCGCGCTGACAGTTTCAGACCTGTTAGGCTATGCAAATGTCACATTCTCTTGGAACAGAAACTACGGAAGCAGGGTAAGCGCCTCAAGCTCCATCACGGCGGTTGGCTTGGTGATTACAACCGTCATCATTACGGCAACTTGGTAATCTCCAAACCTAAAATCGACTGGGTAAAAACAAACAGTTTCAAGGTTCCTAAGTTTTGGATAAAGGAGGCGAAATGCCAGAGCTAGACCACAAATCTTTACATTGGTTTCACCTGTGCAACTGCTCAAGCTTCCACGCAAAAATGGAGTTTTACGCTTTCAAAACGCGGTTCCTTCACCGCTTCGCCACCCCTGCAGGCTGGGACCTCCAAATCATCAGTTACCCATGCTGGACCTGCGACGGCACCGGCCTTTACAGCGTCGGCCATCGCTGCTTCGACTGCGCCGGATCCGGCATCTTCCGCATCAACGAAATCTGGCTACAGCGCTGGGACCTCTGCGGACAGATCTACCACATCCCCGTACGTGGTGAGTATGAGCCTCACCCTGATACAACCCCCGTCACAGAATTTCAGGGACTCATAAAGCACCATTCAGACCACACACAATCCGCCGCCAGACGCTGCTTCTACCGTCTCCTCCTGCGCTATGAGCCTACGAACTTCTGGCTCTACATGGTCGCCCGGATCAAGACCCACTGGATATGTTGCCGCACTGCCTGGATCTTCCGCCTCGTAAAACTCCGCAACAAACTCGACCTCTTCCCCTGCATCGGAAAAACCGACGACATTCCCTTTTGATTATGCCCCGTAAAAAACTCACCCGCGTAGAAATCCTCGCCGTCAAAGCCGCCGTCATTGCAGGGCTGCGTATGCGCCTCCACATGGTTGCTGGAGTTGGTTACACCTATCCCCTTTACGGCCGCGAATACATGCGCGGCTACTGGACCGCCATCCAGATGATCACATCCCAGCTTCCAGAAGCCCGCAAAACCGTCCGCCTCTGCCGCATCTACGAGCGCTGCGCCCGCAGCATCAAATCATACGCCCCGCGCGCGTAGACTCATCCAAAGACTCTATGAACTACAAAGACGAAGCCGTTCTGTTTACCACGCCAACCCCCGGTCACTTCGGCAACATCGAGCTGGTAGCCGCTGAAATAGCGCACCTGGTTCCCGAGCTTGCTCGCGACAACCCAACCAACCGGGCCGAGGTCATTAAAAATCTGATCATGCGCGAGCAGGAACGAGCCGCAAACGTCCATGTAATTGTCAAATGCCAACCTGGACAACAGAACAGCTAAACGCTTTCCGCTCGCGTGGCAAACAACAACCATCGGCTGCGACTGGCGTTGACAATGAATCCGAGTTGCACGCGCTGATTTGCGATGAATGCCGCCGACGCGGTTGGCTCGCGTTTCATGGTGCCATGGCCAAACCAACTCACCGGACAATGGGCGAACCGGATTTCGTGATCTTGGCCAGCGGTGGCCGGTTGCTCATGGTCGAGTGCAAGACGCGTACCGGGAAGCAATCGCCCGAGCAGCTAGCAATCGCAGCCCACGCCGAGATGCTCGGTCATGTCGTCCATGTCGTCAGGTCGTTTGACGAGTTTTTGAAGGTGGCAAAAGCGTGAACTACTACAACGAGATAGACCTTAAGGCGGCGGCTTGGATTCAGGAGTTAATCAATGAAAAGCTCATACCAAACGGCAAAATCGACACCCGTTCAATTGCCGATGTTAAACCCGGAGACTTGCGAGGATTCACCCAAGCGCATTTTTTCTGTGGCATCGCGGGCTGGAGTCTCGCCCTGCGCCTCGCCGGATGGCCAGATAATCGAGAAATCTGGACCGGGTCTTGCCCATGCCAAAGTTTCTCCTGTGCCGGCAAACAAAAAGGCGTCGAAGATCCCCGTCATCTCTGGCCCCATTTCTTCCGGCTCATCCGCGAGTGTCGCCCTCACGTTGTCACTGGTGAACAGGTTGAAGCAGCGATTAGACACGGTTGGCTCGACGGAATACAAGCAGACCTGGAGACAGAAAACTACACCGTTGGGCATTGCGTATTGGGCGCACACAGCATCAACGCGCCGCATATCCGACAAAGATTGTGGTGGGTGGCCCACGCCGAACTGTCCAACGGGCGGGCCGAATGCGAAATCAACGGCGACACACACGGGAGGAATGGACTTGGATGGAGCAGCAACGCTTGCGGGTTGGCCCACGCCGAATGCGATGGAAGGCGGACAGACGAGTCGGGGCGGGGACAGGAAGGACGAGCCTCTGATGGGCGGGATTGTGAAGCTGTGCGGCTGGGCGACACCGAAAGCAGTCTCGGGAGCGTATCAGAACGGGGAAATATGCCTGAACCTGGAAGGGCAAGTGAAGCTCTCGGGATGGGCTCGCCCATCCCGGCGGGACTTCAAGGACACTCCAGGGATGGCGACCACGGGAGTCAATCCGGACGGCTCGGAGCGATCGAGACTGGATCAGTTGCCGAGACAGGCGAATCTAGCTTCTGGTCCGACTCAACCTGGCACCTCTGCCGGGACGGGAAAAGCAGGCGCATCCCAGCCGGTTCTGAATCCGTTTTTCAGCGCATGGCTGATGAGCTTCCCGAAAATTTGGACGGAATGCGGCTTGCGAGCCATGGCTTCCCTCTCGCGCCGAAAGTCCAAGGCCGCGCCGCCATCCTTAAAGGCTACGGAAACGCAATAGTTCCAGAACTAGCAGCAGAATTTGTGAAAGCAATAATGCAGGAGCTATGAACCTACGCCCCTACCAGCGGCAAGCATCCGATTGCATTTTCGATCAGTGGAAATCGTGCGCGTCAACACTGCTTGACCTTCCAACCGGTGTCGGCAAAACCATCGTGCTCGCTGACGTTGTGCGCCGGGTGTTCCCGCGCCGCGCAATCGTCGTTGCTCATCGCCGCGAACTCATCAAGCAGGCGGTAGATAAGATTACCCGCGTAACCGGCATTCGATGCGATGTAGAGATGGGCGAATACAGAGCCAATGAACACGGGCTTTTCTCAAAGGCGTCGGTTGTGGTGTCGACCGTGCAAACGCTCACATCCGGCAATGATGGCTATGGTAGGCTAGGTAAATTCAACCCGCAAGATTTTGGGTTGCTCGTTATCGATGAATGTCACCACTCGACCGCAGCCAGTTATCGGCGCATCGTTGACTACTTCCGGCAAAATGAAGCGTTGAAAGTCCTCGGCGTGACGGCCACACCAAAACGCGCAGACGAGGAAGCACTCAAGCAGGTATTTGAGACAGTCGCATTCCGTTACGAACTCAACCAGGCAGTTGATGACGGTTGGTTAGTGCCCATTCGTCAGCAGATGGTCACCATTCACGGGCTCGATTATTCGCATGTCAAAACCACTGACGGAGACCTAAACGGCGCAGAACTCTCGAAGGTTTTGGAAGCTGAGCGCGTAGCTCACGAAATCGCGTCCGCAACTATAGACATCATCGGAGCCAGGCGCACCATTATTTTCACAGTCTCGGTCAAGCAGGCAATGATGACTGCTGAGATCATGAACCGCCATCGCCCCGGCATGGCGGCGCATGTCTATGGCGAGATGGACCACGAAGACCGCTCCCGAGTGCTCAAAGGTTTCGAGACTGGTGAAATCCAAGTTGTTTGTAATTTTGGCGTATTGACCGAGGGCTTTGATAACGCTGCTGTTGAAGTCGTGGTCATGGGACGGCTGACCAAAAGCCATTCGACTTACGTCCAGATGCTAGGACGCGGCACTCGCCCACTACCCAATACAGTCGAGACTCCAGAGACGCCCGAGGCTCGACGCGCTGCCATTGCCGCGAGCGCGAAACCATTTTGCACCATAGTTGACTTTGTTGGAAATGCAGGCAGGCATAAGCTGGTTACATCTGCTGACATCCTGGGGGGCAATGTGAGCCCGCAAGCCCGCGAGCGTGTAATCAAACGGGCCAAGAAAACCGGCCAGCCAGTTGACATTTCCAAGGAGCTTATTGATGAGGAAAAGAAGCTCAATGAAGAGAAGATCAAGGCCGATGAAGCTCGCAAAAAACACATCATTTTGAAGGCCCGCTACAGCGTCCAAAACGTTGACCCGTTCGACGTGCTTTCAGTCAAGCCAGTTGTAGCGCGGCCAGTTGATAATCGCCGCGAACTGACGGAAAAACAACGGGCGCTACTGATGCGCCAGGGAATCAACCCGGATGCAGTTCCATACGCGCAGGCCAAGCAACTTGTCGGCGAGATCATCAGCCGTTTTGACAGGAAGCTGTGCTCATTCAAGCAAGGGAAAATTTTGCGACGATTTGGGTATGACACAAATGTCAGCTTTGAAGCAGCCAGCCAGATTATAGACGGGTTGGCAAAGAATGGGTGGAAGCGACCAATGGAGGTAGAAACATTATGACCCGCAACTTCAACCTCCCTCCCGGCTGCACCCCCTAAGACGAATGAAGCGTATTAACCTATTCGGCTTGTCAGGCGGCAAAGACTCAACACGGTTAGTCGGCTGGGCGCTGTTCGAAAGCGGGTATCCGCGTGAAAGCCTGATTTTTACTTTCTGCGACACCGGCAACGAATACGATGAGGTTTACGAGCAGATTAACCTGCTTGACGCTTACGTCCAAAAGCGCGGATGCAAGCCTATTGTGTGGCTGAAAGCTCAAGGTGATTGGGTTGAGAAGTGGAAGCAATACCCGCTTTTCCTTGCGCTCTGCTGCTGGAAGAAACGCTTCCCGTCTCCGCGTGCTCGATTCTGCACTCAACACCTGAAGATAAAGCCGACCGAAGCCTACATTAAAACCATGCTGGCTGATGGGTGCGAGATCGTGAGCCATTCCGGCGTCAGGGCCTCCGAGTCGATAGAGCGGTCAACGATGGAGGAGTGGGCAACGGACATGTTCGGGTGTAAGACGCGCAGGCCACTCCTGAAGATGACGCTGCATGACGTTTGGCAGGGTCACAAGAAATACGGGTTGCCAGTAAACAAGCTTTACTTAGCTGGGTGGAAGCGCGTGGGTTGCCGACTCTGCTGCATGTCGAACAAGGCGGATGTGAGGAGAACGCACCGCAAGCGCCCGTGGGTTATCGACCTGTACGAGACTTGGGAGTTGATAGTCGGAGCGGTTAGAACTGCCTGCGGAAGCATAACGGATTTCTCATCATGGTTTGATCGCACGACTGTCCCGGAAGCTCAGCGATCCCGCCTCGTCAACACCAAGAAAGGCCCCATGAAAGTCTGCACGATTCGAGACGCTGCCCGCTGGTCTGAAACACTTCGCGGAGGAACTCAAGCCGGGTTCGATTTCATGTTCGAGGAAGAGGATTTCAATTTGGATGACGCACACCATCCTTGCCAAGCGGGGTTTTGCGAATGAGCGCGTTTAATTTACCCGGAGGCTGCAAAAACAACGATTGACAAACTCGCCGCCAATGGCTGGCGAAAACCAATAGAAAGGACTGAATGAAACTGCACCCAGACATTTTACAACATATCACCGTACCAACCGGCGACATCTGCGTCGTTCGTGGGGAGATTGGAGTTCTCGAAATGCTATCGATTGGAGATTATGGAAAAGACGTGAATCTAAAGGCTGATTTCATGGGGCTAACCAGACCCCCGTCCCCAGTCAGACACACCGCGATTTTGCCGCTTGAAGAAAAGTGGGTTATTACGATTAGCACTCAATACGGTTGTCGCGAGCGGTGCAGATTTTGCGATGTTCCTAAAGTCGGAAGGGGAACGAACGCGACATTCAGCGACTTGGTAAACCAAGTTGCAATCGCAATGTCGTTGCATCCAGAAATCAAACGCGGCAGGATCAATCTCCATTATGCACGCATGGGTGAGCCAACGTACAATGATGCGGTTATCACATCCGCGTTTTATCTGGTTGGAAAACTGAATGGCATGGGGTTCGATTTTCACCCAGTTGTATCAACCATGATGCCTTTACAAAATGAGTATCTAACCCCATTTCTTCGCAATTGGGTTGACTTCAAGAACAACGTAATGGATGGAAATGCAGGGCTGCAACTCAGCATCAACTCAACGTCTGAAGATTCCAGGATTAACATGTTCAACGGTCGAGCCCGAAGCTTGGTTGGCGCAGCCTCAGCCATGCGCGGTCTCGTTCCGAAGGGGCGAAAGTTCACACTCAATTTTGCGCTTGGTGATTGGGAGATTGACCCAAAGGTTTTGCTGCCATTGTTCGACCCAGCGCATTACATTTGTAAACTCACACCGCTTCACCGTACCAGTGCGGTCAACTCAAAACGCATGATGCCCGAAGGAGATTGGACGGAATACACACCATACAAGGAGACCGAGGAAGCGTTAAAGGCTTCCGGGTATGACGTGATCGTTTTCATCGCCAGCAAAGAAGAAGACGAGAGCCGAATCACCTGCGGTAACGCTATTTTATCCAACCAAAAGGAAAATCAATGACACCAACGAAAAATGGCATTTACTTAACGCTGGCCTACGAGTGGATCGGCTTCGAGAATGACAAGCCACCTCGGCCAAGCTCGTCTTTCCGCCAATTCGATACTAAGACCGGATGGGAAAGGAAGATTCACGACGAGTTAGCGCAGCTTGAAATAGCGCATTGGGTGCGGTTTGATGCTGAATACCAAATTGGGAATGCTGAATGATACCCACCTATTACCAAGACGACTATTGCACGATTTACCACGGCGACTGCCGCGAGATCCTTCCGACGCTGCCAAAGGTGGATCTCGTGCTGACAGATCCGCCGTACGGGATGCAGTTTCAGTCCAACTACAGGATCGTTAAGCACGCCAAAATTGCAAACGATACAAGCCTGCCGCTTGATCTTATCTGGCTAGCAATCTCGAAGGCTCAAAGGGCGGCGTATGTGTTTTGCAGATGGGACAACCTTCCTCAGATGCCGCACCCTAAGAGCGTTGTTGCGTGGGTGAAGAACAACTGGTCTATGGGTGATCTTGAGCACGAGCACGGTAGGCAGTGGGAGGCGTGCTGCTTCTATGCTATGCCAGATCATGAGTTCATTAAGAGGATACCGGACGTTATCGTCTGCGACAGGACAGGAAACAATCTGCATCCAACCGAAAAGCCGATTGAGCTTTTGTCAAAGATCATATCAGCCAACGTAGGAGACACAATCCTCGATCCGTTCATGGGCTCTGGGACCACACTTCGAGCCGCGAAAGACCTTCGACGTCGCGCAATCGGAATTGAGATCGAGGAGCGTTACTGCGAAATCGCGGCCAGGAGGTTGCAACAGGAGGTTTTAGCCCTGTGACCAACTGGATTAGAGTTTCGATGGGCGATCATTGTTCCATCTGCGGAAAGCCAGATTGGTGCACCTATTCCACTGACCTACAGCTTGCCTGCTGCATGCGCGTGGAGTCTTCCCGTCCATCTCACAATAAGATGGGGGGCTGGTTTCATGCGCTCGGCAACAAGCCATCCCCTGCCCCATTGCATCACCCACGTCCCGAGCGACAGCCGCTCACAGGTGCATCGCGTATGCTCGATACCTGGGCCAAGGCTACCAGCCACGAGGCCGTCGAGTCTCTAGCTTCCTCATTGGGTGTCGAGCCCGAAAGTCTATACATGATCGGTGCTGCGTGGGCTTCCGACCGCCGCGCCTGGGCATTCCCAATGCGCGATGGCTTTGGAGAGGTCGTCGGCATTCGGCTGCGGGCGATGGATGGTCGCAAATGGGCCGTCACTGGCTCGCGTCAGGGTGTGTTCACACCAACCGGCATCGAGCCGTCTGGCACCATGCACATTACCGAGGGGCCAACCGATACCGCTGCTGCTCTGTCGCTCGGGCTTTATGCTGTTGGTCGTCCGTCCTGTTGTTGCGGTGGTCGTGAACTAAAAACCATAGCCAAACGGCTGCAAATTCGTCAGGTTGTCATGGTCACTGACAACGACGCGCCAGGCATTGACGGTGCCCATCGCGTTGCTAAGGAAATCGGACTTCCCTACGTCCTGCTCATCCCGCCGGCAAAAGACCTGCGCCAGTTCGTGCAGTCAGGCGGCTCTTCAAAACTTTTAGCGTCAATACAGAAGGACTTAAAATGGCACATTGGATCAAAATAGAGGTAATCACTCCTGACAAATTGGAGATGCGGCGCATTGCTCGTCTCTGCAACTGCTCAATCGCGGACGCATTTCTTGCGTTCTTCAGGTTCTACAGTTGGGCCGACGAGGTGACGGATACTGGTCATATACCGGCACTCACAGCCGAGGACATTGACCATTATGCCGAGCGCCCAGGGTTTGGCTCGGCATTGGCTGACGTGGGCTGGATTAGCTTCTCTGATGCCGGGGGCACCATTTCCAACTGGGATCGGCATAATGGCGAATCAGCAAAGAAAAGATGCATAAGTGCCGAAAGGAAAAGACTTTGGAGAGAAAATAGCGACGAAAAACCCTAAAAATGTCCCACTTTTCGTGGGACAGATGTCCCACAAATCATGGGACACATGTCCCACAAAACGTAGGACACATGTCCCACAAAACGTAGGACACATGTCCCACTTTTCGTAGGACCAGATGTGTCCCACAAAACGTAGG
>AMWB02029116.1_pt1 | contig 19445 bp, 17 predicted proteins | sample 200311 | NCBI WGS metagenome assembly AMWB02 (sample SAMN02737377, study PRJNA173069) | bioreactor metagenome | biome: anode biofilm in microbial fuel cells | place: USA: California | collected 2010-12-16 | reverse complement strand
ACTGCCAGGAACAGGACCATTGCCGCTGCAGCAGATGCAACACCGGTTATAACTGATATTCTGAGCGGTAATGCCAGCCCTCCCCCAGAATGTGGTGCCACAAGCAGATAGGTGATACACACTGCTGTCAGGAATAGCGCCGGGAGTGACATCATCAGGTGGTTTTTGCCCCTCAAACCGAGGTACATGGCTATGGTCCAGCAAGTGATCGCTGCCAGCGCCTGGTTGGATATCCCCACAAACTTCCAGATTCTCGCAAACTCATCCTTCATCACAAATGTGAGTATAAAGGCAATTGCAAATACAGGCACTACAATCAGCAGTCGCGAAGAAATCTTCTTCTGCGGAATCCTGAGCATATCGGCTATAGTCAGCCTGGCACTGCGGAATGCAGTGTCTCCCGAGGTGACGGGGCAGGCCACTACACCTATTACGGCAATAACCGCACCGGTCTTGCCGAGCCATGATCTGCAAATCTCATTGACCAGCCAGGCAGGATCGGGTTTGATGGCAGGATTGTCAGCCAGAGGGTGTGTGAATGCATAGTTCAGCCCGTGCACATCGCCCATATAGTTCATAGCCGCGGTGGCCCAGATCATTGCCACAATGCCTTCAGCGATCATTGCACCGTAAAAGATCTGCCTTCCCTGCTTTTCCGATCTCAGGCACCTGGCCATGAGGGGCGATTGTGTGGCGTGGAACCCTGAGATGGCTCCGCAGGACACAACAATGAAGAGGAAGGGGAAGATGCTGTTGGTTGCGGCATCAGGCTGGAAGTTGATAAGGGTAGCCGGTGTCAGCTCCATCAGGTTCAGGCTGCCCCCGGCCCATTTTACTGTAATACTGATGAAAACGCCCAGGGCCATGAAGATAAGAGCCCCTCCGAAAAAGGGATAGAGGGCGCCGATGATCTTGTCAATCGGCAGCAGGGTGGCCAGGATGTAGTAGAAGAAGATCAGCCCCAGCCAGAATGGCAGGCTGAAACCTGTCATGGTAAACAGCAGCTTGGCGGGGCCGCTCACGAAGGCCACGCCAACGAAAATCAGCAGGAAGAGGGTAAAGACCCTGAGGAACATCCTCATCGGTTTGCCCAGGTAGGTACCCACCAGTTCCGGCAGGCTCGCCCCGCCGTGCCTCACTGAGAGCATACCCCCGAAGTAGTCGTGTGTTGCTCCCATGAAGATGCATCCCAGCACTATCCATATATAAACCACGGGGCCGTACATTGCTCCGAGGATTGCCCCGAAGATTGGTCCGAGGCCGGCGATGTTGAGAAACTGGATCATGAAGACCCGCCATCCCTTCATCGGGATATAATCAATACCATCATACTTGGTGAAAGCGGGAGTGCGCCGGTCAGGCTCCATCCCGAAGAATCTTTCGGCCACTCTTCCGTAGACAAGATATCCCAGAACAAGCATGGTGACTGACACCGCCAGGGTTATCATCCGTTCCTGTTTAAGTAATATGCTAAATTAAAGAAAATGCATGATCGTTATCATTCCGGAAGGGCCAATAATTTAAGGGTCAAATTATATATATTTGCACCTGAACTGAACCGGTCCCGGACTGATGGACAACATACGCAACTTCTGCATAATAGCACATATAGATCATGGCAAGAGCACGCTTGCCGACAGGCTCCTTGAAATGACCAGCACCGTTGATGCGCGCGATTTTCAGAACCAGGTTCTTGACGACATGGATCTTGAGCGTGAACGCGGCATTACCATCAAGAGCCACGCCATACAGATGTCATATCAGCATGAGGGAAGGAACTACTATCTTAACCTGATAGATACACCGGGGCATGTCGATTTCTCCTATGAGGTGTCGCGCTCAATCGCTGCCTGCGAGGGAGCGTTGTTGGTGGTTGACGCCACCCAGGGGATACAGGCACAGACCATCTCGAACCTTTACATGGCCATAGAGCACGGCTTGGAGATCATCCCGGTGCTGAACAAGATGGACTCGGCCAGCGCCATGCCCGAGGAGGTGAAGGATCAGATCGTTGACCTTATCGGCTGCAGGCGCGAGGATATCATTGAAGCGAGCGCCCGCACAGGGATGGGCGTGGAGCGCATCATGGAGGAGATCATAATGAAGATACCAGCGCCCAAGGGCGATCCGGATGCACCGCTACAGGCGTTGATCTTCGACTCAGTCTTTAACTCCTTCAGGGGTATCATAGCATATTTCAAGATAGCCAACGGCACCGTCAGGACCCATGACTTGGTCAAGTTCGTCAATACCGGGAGCGAATACGACGCCGACGAGATTGGTGTGCTCAAGATCAAGAGGGAACCACGCGATGTGCTGAGCGCGGGAGATGTGGGATACATCATCTCCGGTATCAAGGTCTCGGCTGAGGTGAAGGTGGGTGACACCATCACCCATGTGGCACGGCCTTGTGACAAGGCCATCTCTGGCTTTGCAGACGTGAAGCCGATGGTCTTTGCAGGTATTTACCCGGTGGATGCGGATGATTATGAAGATCTCAGGGCCTCCATTGAAAGGCTGCAGCTCAATGATGCATCACTTACCTTCGTCCCGGAGTCATCTGCCGCACTCGGATTCGGGTTTCGCTGTGGATTCCTGGGGCTGCTGCACATGGAGATCATTCAGGAACGGCTCGACAGGGAGTTTGACATGGATGTCATCACAACTGTGCCTAACGTGTCATTCAGGGTGCTTACAACAAAGGGTGAGGTGATTGACGTTCATAACCCTTCAGGAATGCCCCCCTCCACAACCATCGAGGAGATAGAGGAGCCCTATATTTATGCCCAGGTGATTTCCAAGTCTGAATACCTGGGTTCCATCCTCAAACTATGCATAGACAAGCGGGGGACAATGAAGAACCAGGTTTACCTCACGAGTGACAGGGTGGAGGTGACCTTTGACATGCCCCTTTCAGAGATAGTGTTTGACTTCTATGACAAGCTGAAGAGTATCTCGAAGGGATACGCCTCGTTCGATTATCATATAACCGATTACAAGAAGGCTGATCTCGTCCGGCTGGACATACTGCTCAACGGCGAGATGGTTGATGCCCTCTCTACCCTGATCTACCGGGGACATGCATATGACTTTGGCCGCAGGATGTGCGAGAAGCTTCGCGAACTGATACCAAGACAGCAGTTTGACATCGCCATACAGGCAGCCATCGGTGCCAAGATCATCGCCCGTGAAACAGTCAAGGCCGTGAGAAAGGATGTGACAGCCAAGTGTTACGGCGGTGATATAACCAGGAAGAGGAAACTCCTTGAGAAACAGAAGAAAGGCAAGAAGCGAATGCGCCAGATAGGCAACGTGGAAGTGCCTCAGCAGGCCTTCCTGGCCGTGCTCAAGCTCGACTGACGTTAAAAAATAACAGCAGTTATTGCAAATAAGGAATTTATGCTAACTTAGCGCTTCGCTGGGCTTTGACGGGAAGAATAACACACTGGTTGAAAGACCCTGAAACTAACCTGGACCCATACCCCGCGCAGAGAAATCTGAGCGGGGTATTTTACTTCAGCAGAGCAGCTTATAGCCTCTCCCGTGGATATTCAGTATCTCCACGCTCTCATCCTTGCTGAGGTATTTGCGCAGCTTGGTAATATAGACATCCATGCTGCGGGCATTGAAGTAATTGTCGTCAATCCAGATCGATTTCAGTGCAAAATTGCGCTCCAGCACCTCGTTCCGGTGGCGGCACAGCAGTTCAAGAAGCTCTGACTCCTTGGTGGTGAGCTTTCGGGGCTGATCCTGGTAAATAAGGAGCTGTTTCGTCACGTCAAAGGTGAATTTGCCAATTGTGTAGATATCTGCCCGGGCGTCCTGGGGCCGTGCGGAGGTGCGTCTCAGGATAGCCTCAAGACGGTAGATCAGCTCCTCCATGGAAAAGGGTTTGGTCAGGTAATCATCAGCTCCTGATTTGAAGCCTTCTATCACATCCTGTTTCAGGTTCTTCGCCGTAAGGAAGATTATGGGGATATGGGCATCGATTTCCCTGATACCTTTCGCAAGGGCGAAGCCGTCAAGCTCCGGCATCATCACATCCAGCAGGCAGATATGGAATCTCTCCTTCCTGAAGATTGTCATCGCCTGTGCGCCGTCAGTGACCAGGGTGGTCTCGTACTCCCTGGCATTGAGGTAGTTCTTCAGCAGTTGCCCGAGGTTGGGGTCGTCTTCTGCAAGCAGGATGTTTACCTTTTTCATTTTGGCTGTTCTTTTGGAAGATGGATTATTATTTTTGTTCCCTTGCCGGCCTGGCTCTCCACCTTTATGGTGCCATAATGCTCATCCACAATCTTTTTGACGTAGCTGAGCCCGAGTCCGAACCCCTTTATGTTGTGCGTATTGCCGGCGGGAACGCGATAGAATTTTTCAAAGATGCGTTTCAGATGCTCCCGGGGGATGCCGATACCGTTGTCTGAGACGGTGATGATGACACCCCTGTGCCATGATGCCGTTGAAACAGTGATCTCCGGCGTGGTGACAGTATATTTCAGGGCGTTGTCAATAAGATTGAGAAGCACATTGAAGAAGTTGGCCTCATCAATTGTAACAATCGGGTCAGAAGCGTCAAGGAAGGTAGAGATGGTTCCTCCTCGACCGTTGACCTGAAGTTTAAAGGCATCCACGGCTCTCAGAATGATTGCGTGCAGGTCCGCCTGGCGCTTGTCCAGTTCCATTTTGGACTGTTCGAATATGGCAGTCTGCAGAACCCTCTCAACCAGCACTTTCAGCCTGTTGCTCTCCTCGCTGATCACTACTGCCAGTCCCTCCGTGTTGCGCGAGCCCTCCGGAATACTCTTGTCAGCCAGCATCTGGGAAGCCAGCGAGATGGTGGCTATGGGGGTCTTCAACTCATGGGTCATGTTGTTGATGAAGTCGTTCCGTATCTCGGAGAGCCTCTTCTGCCTGAAGATCACAATGAAGGTGCCGGTGGCGAGGATTATTAGCAGCAACACTATAATCATTGAGGAGATAGCCATGAAGGCGATCTGTCTGAATTTGTATTCCTCCTCTTTAGGGAAGTAGATTGTCAGGATATTGTTTCCCGGCACCGGGTCATTCGGAAAGAGCTGGCGCAGGTATTTGTTTGCGCCGCTGCCCTCGGTGTAGTTGGGCGTGCGGTAGATGATATCGCCGTATGCGCCGCGCACCGCACATTCATAATCCAGATGGATGCCGACGGCATCAAGCGAATTCCTGATATACATCTCGATCTCCTCAGGAGTGAAGCGGTCTCGCAGCGGCGGGGTCTCATGAAGGATACGGCTGACGATATTCTCGATGGAGACGATCTTGCTTGTCATCCGCGTAGTAGCGCCGGCGGAAAGGATCTGTTCCTCCGGCTCATTGTCGCCGGGAAATGATTCCGGCCCGGCAGTCACCGAATCGAGCAGATATGTATATCCGGCCCTGCTTATGATGACTGACCTTACATCAGGATCGAATCCATATTTTTCGAGGAGTTTTGACTCGGCAGACTGCTGGCCGTAGATGTCTGCCGGCTCTTCATCGCCGGAGGGCTGGGACTGAGGATTGATCTCACCGATTATGCGCTTGTAGGTCTCAGCCTTTTCAAGGTCGGATACCACCTCCTTCAGGGCCTCGTTGACGCCGAACCTGAATTCCTGATCCTCGGCGCTCACCACGTTGTTGATCCACCTGACCTGGATAATCACCAGCGCAGAGATGGCAAGAAAGAAAAAGACGGCCAGGAGGACTATGTAGGAGCGCTTCATATTTTAACAAAAATAATCTGTTAAAACCTTAATCCGCAGAGTTAACGTATTTTAACAGGAACGGCAGAAATTTAATCAACGCAAAATATTAAATAAATGTTAAAAATCAATATATTAACATATCCTTAAGAGATAGGTCCGGAAATATTTCTCATATTTGCATCAGTTATGGCACGATAATTGTTATAACATCAATGGAGTTTTTTTCATAGGTTAGGTTAGTTTTAGGGTTAACACTGAAGAGGAGGTGAGAAATTGTCTCCTCTTTCTCTTTTTACTGGGCCAGCAGGGCGATGTTCCTGTCGGTTGTTTCGCTGCTGTCAAGAATGAACACTGCAGTTATTTCAGGGATGAGTCTGAGTGATGCTGCAAGCTGTCCGGCCGTTTTTATATCATGCTGTTGAGACGGCACCAGGAGATAATCAATGTTTTTAAGCTTTTTCAGAAGCACGGTCCCGCCGCTTCGGTTTGAGATCAGGGCAAAAGCTCTGTTTTCCGGTGAGAAGCGTGAAAAATTCCGTGTACCGGCGGCAGTATCAAGTGTTATGTCTTCCGGGCACTTACGCAGGTCGGTTCCAAGGTGCCTGTTGATCATTACCGAGAGCCGGTAGTCAGGTTCGGCTGAGACCACACCTAGGAAAAAGAATGGTTGTGGTACCGCACTTTCGATGGTGTGTCTTGTGATTTTCCTTTCCCTGCTCATTTCTTCCTTATCCCGAGCTTGTTGAGGGCTGCCATTGACGCATCCTGCTCTGCTTCCTTCTTCGTAGCTCCTTCGCCCTGCGAGATTATCTCGTTGTTTATCTCCAGGGTGACGGTGAAGAGAGGGTGGCCGTTGCTGCCGGATGGCTTCTCCCGGAATGTGAAGTTAAGCTTTTGTTTGTTTTTCTGGCAATACTCCAGGATAAGGCTTTTATAGTCTGTCTCGGCTGCCAGCACCTCGTTGAGATTGAGATGTTTTTTAAGCACTCTTTCGATTATGAATTTACGTGTGCGCTCATAGCCGGTATCAATGAAGAGGGCGCCTGCGAGTGCTTCAACCGCGTTGCCGTAGAGATTGCGGGGAGAGTCAGATGGTCCCAGGTTTGAGACTATCAGGCGGTCGAGGCCCATGGAGAGGCCAAGCTGGTTGAGGGTCTCGCGATTGACGATACGGGCTCTTGTTTTAGTAAGGAAACCTTCCGTGGCTTCGGGGTAAAGCCTGAAGAGGTAATCCGACACGATACTGTCAATGATGGCGTCACCGAGGTATTCGAGCCGTTCGTTATTGATTCTTACGCCGTCGGGAAGAGTGTATGTGGCGGAACGGTGTATGAAGGCCATTTCATACAGTCGCAGGTTAACAGGACGAAAGCCGAGCAGTTTTTTCAGTCCTGACCGGAATTCGCTCCTGTCGTGAATGATCGTGTTGTTTTTCTTCCTGTGAAGCAGGAACACTATTCTTCGAATTTCCTGACCAAAATAGATGCGTTGTGTCCGCCAAAACCGAAGTTGTTGCTAAGAGCCACCTTCACCGGTCTCTTCTGGGCCTTGTTCAGCGTAAGGTTCAGGTTCTGGTCAATTGCCGGATCAGGATTCCTGAAGTTGATTGTCGGGGGAACGGTATCATGCACCACTGCCATGATTGTGGCGATGGCTTCCACGGCACCGGCGGCGCCGAGGAGATGGCCGGTCATCGATTTTGTTGCGCTGATATTGAGTTTATAAGCATGCTCACCGAAGACGTTGATGATGGCCCTGATCTCAGCTATGTCACCCAGCGGGGTGGCAGTGCCGTGGACGTTGATATAATCAATGTCCGAGGGTTTCAGGCCGGCCTCTTCGATGGCCTGCTTCATGACGTTGATGGCTCCCATGCCATCAGGGTGAGGAGCGGTGATGTGATATGCGTCGGCTGTGAGGCCGGTGCCGATCACTTCGGCATAGATTCTTGCACCCCTGGCCTTTGCATGACCCAGTTCTTCAAGGATGAGTGCGCCGGCACCCTCGCCAATGACGAACCCGTCACGGGTGACATCAAAGGGACGGGAAGCGGTTGTATACTCCTCGTTGTTTGTTGACATAGCCTGCATGGAGTTGAAACCGCCTATGCCTGCCGGATTGATTGATGCTTCCGATCCTCCTGCAATGAAAACGTCGGCTTTTCCGAGAATGATGTAATAGTAGGCGTCAATAAGTGCATTTGTAGAGGATGCACATGCTGAAACCGTTGCAAAGTTAGGGCCCCGGAAGCCGTACTTGATCGAAAGCATTCCGGCGGCGATGTCACTTATCATCTTGGGAATGAAAAAAGGGCTGAAACGGGGTGTGCCGTCACCCATAACAAACCCTTTTACTTCTTCCATGAAAGTATCTATGCCGCCAATGCCTGAGGCCCAGATGACACCGCAACGGTCCTTGTCGGTTGCCTCGGGATCAAGACCTGCATTTTTGACTGCTTCGTCGGCTGCAATATGTGCATACTGAGTGTAGCGGTCCATCTTGCGCGACTCCTTCCTGTCAAAATACTGAGCAGGATCATAGTTCTTGAGCTCACAGGCAAACTTCGTCTTGAACCTGGTGGTATCAAAGTGGGTTATTAAGCCGGCACCACTGACACCGTCAACAAGACCGTTCCAGTATTCCTGCAGATTGTTGCCGATGGGGGTCAGAGCCCCCATCCCGGTAACTACTACACGCCTCATCTCGGGGTTATAAGATGATATCTACTTGGCGTTCTCTTCGATATACTTAATGGCTTCGCCTACTGTGCTAATGCTTTCTGCCTGGTCATCAGGAATTCCGATGTTGAATTCCTTTTCGAATTCCATGATCAGCTCGACAGTGTCAAGAGAGTCTGCGCCAAGGTCATTAGTGAAATGTGCTTCGGGAGTAACCTCTGCTTCATCGACGCCAAGCTTCTCAACGATGATCTTCTTTACTCTTGTAGAAATGTCAGACATACTAATCAGTTTTACGTTAATACTCGTTTTTAAAACTCTGCAAAGAAATATATTTGTACTATATTTTTCAAGCAATTTACCGGAAATTTACATAACTGCGTGCATAAAGTTAAGAAATTCAGCATTTTAATATCATTTTTTAGCTGCCGGCCTCCGGTGAAACATTATACGCTAAACAGCAGAAAATGAAGCATATATCCATACTGGCCTCCGGAAACGGTACCAATGCTGAAAACATCATCCGGTACTTTTCGAACGATAAAAATGCGCAAGTGACGCTTGTTTTGTCGAACAAGCCTCAGGCTAAGGTTTTGGAAAGGGCTGCGGCACACGGGGTGGATGCATTTTTTTTCGACCGGGCTCAATTTTATGAGACCGGAGAGGTGCTTATGATGCTTCGTCGCAGGGAGACTGACCTCGTGGTTCTGGCGGGGTTTCTGTGGCTGGTTCCGCAGGATGTGATTGATGCGTTCCGGGGCCGGATAGTCAATATCCATCCTGCCCTGTTGCCGCGGTTCGGTGGCAGGGGGATGTACGGTGACAGGGTACACCGTGCAGTGCTTGATGCCGGATGCAGTGAAAGCGGCATTACCATTCATTACGTGAATGAACATTATGACTCAGGTGATATTATCTTCCAGGCCCGGTGCCCGGTACTTCCCGGTGATGATGCGGACAGCCTGGCGGAGCGTGTCCACGCCCTCGAATATGAGCATTATCCCCGGGTCATAGAGGAGCTGATCAGGCAATAGATATATTTTCGATTTTCGATTTGCGATGTCCGATTTAAATCGCAAATCGCAAATCGCAAATCGCAAATACTCAATAGCTTATTGTGCCCAGCAGGTTGATATACCCTTCTGCCACATTGCCGAACTCCTCCATGGATTCAGGTGCAACAGGATTGACCGGCGGGGCCTCAACCTTTAGCGGATCAATGGGCGAGCCGTTGCGGTAGAACCTGAAATCAAGGTGAGGACCTGTAGAGAGGCCTGAACTTCCCACATATCCGATGACCTGACCCTGTTTCACATATACCCCTGATGATATCCCCGGCCCGAAGCGTGAGAGATGCATATAGGCAGTTGAATAAACGCTGTTATGCCTGATCCTCACAATTCTTCCGGCTCCGCCCTCGTAACCGGTGCTGGTAACCCTGCCGTCGCCTATTGCCAGTACCGGTGTGCCGATCGGAGCAGCATAGTCCACACCGTGATGCGGTCTCACAATCTTGAGGATAGGATGCATACGGCCTCCGGAGAAGCGTGAGCTGATGCGTGAGTAGCGCAGCGGCGCCTTCAGGAAGGCCTTTCGCAGACTGGCACCGGTGGTGTCAAAGAATGACATTACACTGTCCTGGATGAACGGTATTGCGAAGATGGTGCTTCCGGCATGCTCGAACTGGGCTGCATGTATCCTGCGGATCCCTACCGACTCCTCACCGATGAACTCCTCCTCATAGATTACCTTGAACTTGTCTCCCTTCTGCAAACCGAAGAAGTCAATGGTCCAGGCATATATCTCTGACAGCTCGGCCGAGAGATTCGGGTTGAGGTTATTCTCCTGAACTGCTTCCCAGAGAGAAGTCGATATGGTTCCGGATGAATACCTGAGTGTGCGGATTATTTCAGCATCATGCCTGTAGATGGCAAGCGTATCTTTCAGCGAAAAGAGGTATGAGACCCTGGGGTCGTGATTGTATATGAAGTAATCGGGTTTACTGAGGGTATCCCTTGTCATCAGCACCGAGTAGGAGCTGCCTGTGCGGACCTTGCGCGGATCAAATGTCTCCCTGTTGTCAGTGAGAAGCTTCTCGATATCATTCCAGTCTACTCCGTGGGCTGAAAGTATTGAAGAAATGAACTGGTTCCTCTTAACCTTTCCGGTTATAATATTATATGAATCGAGTGGTATGCCGAAGAGGGTATTATTGTCAGCCTTTGACGGGATTTCGGATGCAGTATCATCCGGAGAGGCCGGAGAGGCCGGATTTGCCGGAGCAGCGGCCGCGGAATCAGCCGGAGTGGCTACTGAGGAATTATCAGGTGCTGCTGCCGCCGTAAGAGAAGAATTATCGGCATTTTCAGCACTTCCCGCACTGTTGGCTGCACCGCTGCGGACGCAGGATGCTGTAATCAGCATCACGGCAGCAACGAGGGTTATCAGGATCTGCAGTATCCTCATAAGACTATATTGACTATCCGGTTTGGAACAACTATCACTTTTGGCGTTGCATCACCTATCCATTTCTGAGCCCTCTCGTCTTCCAGGACTATGCGGGTAACCTCTTCGCGCGACAGATCGACCGGGAGCTCAATTTTAAATCTCATTTTGCCGTTGACAGATACCGGGCATTCGAAGAGATCCTCCTTCAGATACATTTCGTTGGCAACGGGCCAGGGCTCATAGGCCAGGGTGCCGGCATGGCCTGTCAGCTGCCACAGCTCCTCACCCAGGTGGGGTGCAAACGGCGAGAGCAGTTTAACAAAGGTCGAAGCAGTCTCCCGGGTTATCTTCTCCTTCTTCATGGCTACATTCAGGAAGATCATCATCGCCGAGATGGCTGTGTTGAAACGAAGTCCCTCGATATCCTCAGTCACCTTCCTGATTGTCTTGTGCAGGCTCTTCAGCACTTCGGTATCCTCGTCACCGTCTGTTATATTTTCACTGTTGGCAACCAGCCGGTAGGCTCGTGCCAGGAAGTTATGCGGTCCCTTGATCCCCTTCTCGTCCCAGGGCTTCGTTGCCTCCAGCGGACCGAGGAACATCTCGAAAAGCCTGAGAGTGTCTGCGCCGTAGCTCTTCACCACATCGTCGGGATTGATGACGTTCTTGAGGCTCTTTGACATCTTCGCCACTATCTGGCGGACCTCTTCGCCGGTATCGGTGATAAAGAACCTGCCTTCTTTTTCCGTTACCTGGTCCGAGGCTACTTTGGCGCCGGTTGCCGTTTCGTAGGCAAACGCCAGTATCATTCCCTGGTTGAAGAGCTTTGTGAACGGTTCGTCTGTTGAGACAACTCCGAGATCAAACAGCACCTTGTGCCAGAAGCGGGCGTAGAGCAGATGCAGCACGGCATGCTCAGCTCCTCCGATGTAAAGGTCAACCGGCATCCAGTATCGTTCCTTCTCAGAGTCAAATATGGTTTTGTCGTTCTTCGGGTCAATAAATCGCAGGTAATACCAGCATGAACCGGCCCACTGCGGCATTGTATTGGTCTCGCGCTTGCCGCGACGTCCGTTTTTATCTGTCACGTACAGCCAGTCGGTGGCGTTGGAGAGGGGTGACTCTCCGCTGACGCCGGGCTCATAAACCTCGAGATCAGGGAGGGTAAGGGGCAGTTCCTCTTCACTGAGCAGGCTGATTGTTCCGTCCTCCCAGTGGATGACGGGGAACGGTTCTCCCCAGTAACGCTGGCGGCTGAAAAGCCAGTCACGCAGCTTGTAGTTGACACGGTGCATTCCGATGTTCCTGCTCTCGATCCACTTTGTGATGGTAGCTATTCCCTCATCGACATTCAGGCCGTCGAGGGTGATGTTCAGGCCCGGGTTCGAGGAGTTGATGTAACGTCCGTCACCGCTCCAGCACTCATTGCCGGCGATGATACGTTTTTTCTGTTCTGCATCATCAACGTCGGGAGATAGGATGCAGGTAATCTCCAGTCCGAATTTCTTTGCAAACTCAAAGTCGCGCTCATCATGTGCCGGTACGGCCATGATTGCCCCGGTGCCGTATCCCATCAGGACATAGTCTGCCACCCAGACGGGTATATTCTTGTTGTTGACCGGGTTGATGGCATAAGTGCCTGTGAAGACACCGGTCTTATCCTTGGCGAGGTCAGTGCGGTCAAGGTCCGATTTGAGTGATGCGGCCCTGAGATACTCCTCAACTTTATCTTTCTGTTCAGGGGTAGTCAGCTCATTTACAAGCGGATTTTCAGGGGAGAGCACCATGTAAGTCGCTCCGAAGAGTGTATCGGGGCGGGTGGTATAGACTGTAATCTTAAGTTTGCTGTCAGCCACCCTGAAATCAACTTCGGCACCGGTGGAGCGGCCGATCCAGTTGCGCTGCATCTCCTTGATCCCTTCGGGCCAGTCGAGGTTTTCAAGGCCGCTGAGGAGCCGTTCAGCATAGTAGGGTATACGGAGCATCCACTGTTTCAGGTTTCTGCGCACCACCTTCTGTCCGCATTTCTCGTGTGAGCCGTCTGTCAGCACCTCCTCATTGGCGCATACGATGCGGCAGGAGGGGCAATACCATATCTGCGCGTCATCGTAGTAGGCCAGCCTTTTTGAGTCGATATATTTCTTCCTCGCCTCATCTCCTGCCTTGAGAACGTCGAGGGGTATGGGGAGTTCGTTTATGTCGCGCCCGCGGTCAGTCTGGTGGTCATACCATGTGTTGTAGAGCCTTATGAAGATCCACTGTGTCCATTTGTAGTAAGAGGGGTCGGTGGTGTTGATCTCGCGGTCCCAGTCGTAGCTCAGGCCCAGTTCCTTTATCTGGCGGCGGAAGGTGTCACAGTTTTTGTTTGTTGTGATTGCCGGGTGGGTGCCGGTCTGGATGGCGTACTGCTCAGCCGGAAGTCCGAAGGCATCCCAGCCCATGGGGTGAAGTACGTTGAAACCCTTCATGCGCTTGTAGCGGGCAACAATGTCAGTGGCTGTGTAACCCTCAGGATGGCCTACGTGCAAGCCGGCCCCGGACGGGTAGGGGTACATGTCAAGGATATAGCATTTATTGGGATTTGAAAGATCGTCCGATGTTTTGAAGGTTTTGTTCTTCTCCCAGTACTCCTGCCATTTCTTTTCTATCTCCGAAAAATTGTACTCCTTCATATTAACTGATTGGTTTGCGCTTATGGGGTGCGAAATTAGGAAATCTTTGGCAGAAATCTCCCTGTACAGCGGGAGGGGTAGCCGATTTGGAGGATTAAGTTTTGAAAATCGGCTTTGGCAGTGTATTTTTGCACCTTGACCGGTCCCGTAGTTCAATGGATAGAATGACAGATTCCGGTTCTGTTGGTTGGGCGTTCGAGTCGCCCCGGGATCACAATTACAACGCTAATAGCACTGATTATCAGTGCTATTTTGCTTAATGGGGGACTTATTGGGGGGCAAGAATGAGTAGATCTTCATACTACGTTCAAATTCGCCACCGACCTCTGAAAGCCCCTGATAATCAGTGGCTTTCGCATTTTGGTGATACATTCGGTGACAAACATTTGAATGTAGTTTTCGGATAATTCAGTCAGGAAGTTGAATATTTACAAATTTCCTCCTGGACAAGATTCACACAACTATAAGGATCCTGTAATATTTCACTGCCCCAAAAACGAATTACATTCCAACCGTCTTCTTTAAGTTGCTTATTAACCCTTTGATCCCTTTTGATGTTAGTTTCAATCTTATCTATCCAATACTCAATATTGGATTTTATATCATGCTTGTGTTTATTCCAATCTTTGCCATGAAAAAATTCACTGTCACAGAATATGGCGATTTTATATCTGCGTAATGTAAAGTCAGGTTTACCAAAAATTGTATTATTATTTCGTCGATATCTGATCCCATTCTTCCAAAGGATTGAGGCAAGCAATTGCTCAATTTTAGAATTCTTGCACTTAATTGCTTGCATGTTCTTCCTTCTCTGTTCCCGGGTAAGGGTATCCATAGTTGTGATTATAACCAAAATTAATTATGGAGTTATCAAGTTGTATAGGGTCCAAGAAATTTATGACCGTCAAAATGTATTAAATGCTCTGGGTTATCAGCTATCCAGACTTCTGTTTCCCAAGCAATATCAGGGATCCACTTTCTAAACTCATTTCTTGTTAAGAATGCGGTCACAAATATTAACTGGGCTTTGCATTTATGTAAAATTCGTTTCAGTTCGTAGACTCTTATTTCGCTCATAGGACCTGAACTATGAACAGCCTCGATTAGAAACAACCAATTGTTTTTGCTGTCAAAGGCAATTATATCAGGTAATTCTTCGTGCGATAACTCAAAAAAATTTAATTCCCTTAGAACATCTTCTTGGATATGGAGTATCTTCTTCGCAGTGTCTCCAACATAGAGGACCTCGCAACCACTCCCAAATGTAGGCAAGAAGTTTTCGATGATAAGTTTCTGTAGTACATTATGATCTCCAGAGGATAATTCTATGAGCAATCCATCAGGAAGTCTTACAGGTATTTTTGTAATATCTCTTCTTCCTGAAAGAGAGTCTGATAGCCGTCTGTGATGTGTATTAAATTCCATTAGATCATGTGCCCAAGATGCCGTTCCATAGTTAATAATAAGGTTACGAAAATCAGGATTTAAAGCATAACCTCTTGTTGGGTCATTCGTTGCTGAGCCTTTTTTTACCCCAGTATTAGTTACCAAACCTGCGAGGACCAATAATTTAAGATCCTTTCTCCTGATATCGTCGTATGATCCTGGGGAAATGTTCTCTTCAAAAGAGGTATTTAAAATGGTTATGATGTCTCTTGTCTTAAGGCTTACCCCATCATCTGCACTTTGAGCTTCGCTCCAGGATTCACGTACACCTGCGACTGCAATAAAACATAGGGCCATTCTTTCTAGGGCTCTAAAAGACTTGTTTTCCATCGGGATCCCAACGCCCTCCAATATCTCCAAGGCTTGGAGGACAAGGCTGCTTATGCGAGGAGTTTTTTTACCTCTTGATAGGAAATCATTCATGATTGAAGAGAGAAAGAACTTTATTTGGTAAGATATTCATTTTAATGATTTCATCGGGTGAATAAATCTCTCCCAATTTGTAGCAATCTTTTATGGAGTTTGCTAGTTGAAAGGCCAAGTATGGTGGGACAGCATTGCCAATTTGATTATAGCGCTGTGTTTCGCTTCCAGAAAATGTAAACCAATCAGGGAAAGACTGTAGCCTTGCAGCTTCATAATCAAAAAGTCTTCGCCTTCTTCCATCGCTTAGCCTTACACGCTGCATATCACCAGTTGCACCTCCAAGGTTACGGCAGGTTAGTGTACGGGCAGGTTTGCCTTGATGCAAATCTCGAGGATTTATGCAATCTGAGGCTTTCTCATATTTTGCAATATAGGTATCCATTGAGGCAGTAAGAAACTTACTGTCTTCCGGAGCCTGGAACATAGTATCTCCAATTGACTCTCCAACTGTAATTTTTTTTGGATTGATTTTCGGAAAGGAGTAATTTGATCTGTGACCAATCACAAAAAGTCTTTCTCTGTTCTGAGGTACCCCATAGTGAACAGCATTTAAAAGCTTGTATTCAATTAAATAGCCTAGTTTCTTCAGTTCAGTTAAGATTAGATCGAAGTACCACTTGTTTGCATAGAGCAGGCCTCTGACATTCTCAAATAGAAATACTTTTGGATTTACTTTTTTTATTGCATCTATGAAAATTGGAAATCCATCACGAGAATCATTTATTCCTTTTTGGTTACCTCCTACGCTGAATGGCTGGCATGGAGGACCACCAATTATTATGTCCGCAATAGGATAGTCAAAGTCTAATCCAAGTTTTACTGTATAACATTCACCAGTAAGATTCTTATTGTAAGTGTCAGAAGCAATTGAATCCATTTCATAGCCAATAGTACGGTATCCCGCAGCTTCAAAACCAAGTGATAATCCGCCACAACCAGCAAATAAGTCAAGAACAATTTCTTTCTCTGTAATTCGTGGTTTAAGAATATCGTTAATATAGGCTCTGTAATCAGTCATAATTGGAGAATTATCGGTTCAAACTTACTTAAAAATGTAGAAATATTCTTGATTAAATTGGAAGAGACGAATCATATTGTATGCCATTGCCATCTGTGGTACTGAAAAACAATTGATATTACAATGACCAAGTGCACAAATGCGTTTGATATTATAGCTGACAAGGCAACAAAATCAACTATATAAGGTAATTAAAACGAATTCAAATAATAATTAATCGGATTAAGGCTCATGAATGTACGGTACCTCAAATATTAAAGGCACATTAGAACGAAATGCCTTTCCAACAGCAATAGCATTCCTGAATTTTAAATTTGGGAGAGCGTTAGCTACCTCTGCACTAAGATGATTGGATAAAAAATCTTTGCTAGTTTGATCAAATTCCTGAAAGACAATCAAGGAATTACATTGGGTAAGAACTGTTTTTGAAACATTCGCGGTTCTTTGAGCTATAACTAGAAAGCCAACATTGTATTTTCTACCCTGTAACGCAATTTGAGCGATACTGTTAACGAGAGATGGCGATGCTTTATCTCCAACACCAAGAAAGTTAAATTCAGGGACTACGGTATGGGCTTCTTCAAGAACTATGCAAATTCTATTACCAAAGGATTTTTCTCTTCGCGCGATATGGAATAAGATTTTAAAAAAGGCTTTAGTATATTCGAGTATACCAATTGTATTTGAAACATCTGGCAGCTCAAATATTGAAAGTTTGTCCTCGCCGGTTAGAAAGATTTTTAATGAATCGTAGAAAAGCTGAGATACCTTTTTGCGTTCTTCAGTGGATGACTGTGTTTCCTTGTTATAGTGTGTCGAAATTTCATTTTCGATAAAATCAATTTTCTTGAATATCGCTTCTTGTTGGTCAGTCGAAATTGTCTTGACGGGTTTTAGATCCGCAAACTTTCCCTGGTATTCGTCAGTAAAGTCTATGCAAATGATTTTGATATTTTCATCATTTATTAATTGTCTGATAAAGTTTCTGGCGAATATAGATTTACCAGAACCAGTAACCCCTAGTATAGCAGTATGATGAGTTACAGAAGTAATTTTGTTGATGATTACGGGGTAATTAGTGTTTGGAATTGTACCTACAATATATTCATCCTCAGTAATAGTTACTGGATCAATATTTGAAGCAAAGTAAACAGGGGTATTTATTTCAGGCAGCCAGCCAAATTTTTCAAACTTAGTTTCTTTTGTGAGCCACATACCAAGCTGAATGGCTTCTCCGATTATTAAACCCGTTTCATTATTTTGTTCAAGCTGCTCAATCTTAGTTGTGCCTTGTATTAATTGATAAAGTATTTTTTTTGAATTAATTATTACTTCCAAAAGTTGACCTTCCGAAATTTCCAGATTTGAATTATAAATAAAACGTATTTTTGAAATTGTTGTTCCTTCATGAATAATACCAACAAATTTGTCAAGGAAAATATTTGAATTTAGTTTGTCAATTTTATAGACGACATTTAAATTTTGAATTGAACTACAAATCTCACCTTCAAGAAGATTGCCTATGTCATCTGATACTAAGACCTTAATCCACTGCTCTTGATTCAGAAGATAATTGTCAAGTATAAGCCCTTTTCTGATCAGGTCTTTATTATCATCCATTGAATATTTAAATACTACGAAATCAAACTTTCTAATTGAAGGTCGTTTTTCAAAGAGTTTGACGAGAAATGTATTTTTGGAGTGAACGCCAAATATTTGGCCTATACCCAAAGGAGTTTCTAGTTTATTTCGATTAAATAATTTTAGGATGTACCTCCAAGGATCAATTAGGATGAAGGCGGAATAAAAAAACAGAATAAGAAAATATGGGGAGTTGCTGTCGACGTAAAATAGCAGCGTGATAATGAACAATAGGAAGAATAATATCTTACTATTTCCAAACTTTGTTACAAAGTCTTTCAGCCATCTTGAAATGGAATTCTTTATTAATTCTGGCGCTGCATTAGGTTCGAAGAGAATGATAGAAATAACTGATAAAGTACCGATAATAATAACGTAAAACCAATAAATACTATACCAAACCCCGAGTGAGGTCAGGCTATTCTTCAGAGGAGTGATAGTCAATAGAATAGCAATTGAAGAAGCCAAAACGTCAGTTGGTTTTGTAAAATAATGCTCAAGAATCAGTGTATTAAATGATAGCATCAGTAAGGCACTGAATATAATAAGACCGTCTATGCTAGATGGAAATGGAGAACCAATCCAAAAGAAGAAAATAGCTATTAGTATTAGTGCTAGAGAAACAAAGGAAATCAATCGCATACCTTTTGTCATAGAAACACTACCCATATTTGTTTTCATTGCAGAACATTTAGTATATAAAGTTAAATATTTGTGGCTAGCGTTGGTACTTGTTATAAGACCTTTTAAGGGCAAATTACTTTAAAAAGCATTATCAAGAAAGTGGGGGGTAAGGCCTGGGTGAACCTAAGGTACGGGTGAGGGGGGAGCTGGCTCCCCATATGCTGGAATTGAAATTCAGCATTCAAATAAATGACAGTACACTATTAAAGTGCTCCGTTATCAGCGAAGGAATAGTAACCAGCGCAGGCAATTATTAAATGATCGAGTAACTGAACATCAAGTAATAATCCGGCTTCTTTTATTTTCTGCGTAATCCTGATATCAGAATCCGACGGGCTGAGATTTCCGGAGGGATGGTTATGCGCTACCATCATACCTGAAGCAGTATTCAGAACTGCGCTTTTAAGAACTATTCGGACATCGGTAACGGTTCCGGAAATGCCTCCCTTTGAAATCTGTTCAATCTTAGGTAGTATAAAAAAGATTGTGTAAACACTCATAAGAGTAGAAGTAATGTGATAGTACCGCCCTGCGAAATGAAGCGCAGGCGTAGCCGGAGCGAAATGAAGCAGGGCGGTGCCTATCTTTGTAAAATCTTTAAAAACTTTTATTATGAGTGCAAACAAAGCAATTCCAAAGGACTTTTTTAAACAGTTCAAAAACAAGGAGGACTTTCATGGCTTCTTTAATGACCTTTTTAAACAAGGGGTTG
>AMWB02041305.1_pt1 | contig 19453 bp, 20 predicted proteins | sample 200311 | NCBI WGS metagenome assembly AMWB02 (sample SAMN02737377, study PRJNA173069) | bioreactor metagenome | biome: anode biofilm in microbial fuel cells | place: USA: California | collected 2010-12-16 | reverse complement strand
CTAGTCTTGTAATCGTGAGTTGCATGATTCCATGCAGAAATCATTTAATAGCACGATTTCAATCGCTTGGCACGACCATGATTAAGCCGCCTGTTTCTTGTCATTGTATATAGAGCTGGTATTGTGTATTACCGTGTTTGTGGCATCCGATGAAAGAGTTTCGCTGATATGAAGATGTGGATGAGTGCTAAGGCCTGGTTATGAGATTTTTAACGTTAGGATCAATAAGTAAAAACCTTGCTCTATTGATAATCCTGGCGGTTTCTCCCGCTCTGGCCATCCTTTTTTACTCCGGCCTGGAGCAACGGCAGCAGTCCATCGAAAATGCCAAGCGGGACGTTTTACTGCTGACGCACACCATAGCCGAAGCGCAGAAGGAAATTGCCCGCTCCACCAGGACTATTCTCGCCACTCTTTCTTCCCTGTCAGCAATCCAGGACATGGATGTCAAGGAAAGCACTGAAATCCTGAAGGCAGTGCTGAAGAAAAATCCTCAATACAACAATATGGCGTTAGTCGATCTCAGCGGACAAGTCCTGGCTGCGGGTGGCACTTTTTCGCGAATAAATCTGGCCGATCGAAAACATGTTCGAGAGGCCATAGACAGGAGAAGGTTTGCCGTTGGTGAATACATTGTGTCACGGGTTGGGACTTCTGTTCCTGCCTTTGCGTTCGCTTATCCCGTGCTCGACCGCAAAGGTACCCTCAAAGCCATCTTGACTACTGCCGTCAAATTGACCAGTTTTTCCCGTTTCTATAACTTTTCGACCCTTCCTGAAAAATCCTTTGTTGGCCTGACCGACCATCAGGGAATTCGGTTGTTTTATTATCCTCAACAGGAAAAAACCAATCCCGTCGGTGCACCGATTCGATCCAAAAATTGGCAAATGGTCAGTAAAGCGAAGGATTCCGGCATATTTTTAAATACTGGATCTGATGGCGTAAGTAGAATTTTTGCCTACGAGCAAGTTCGTGTCGAACCCGGGGATCCCCCATATTTATGTGTTTGGGCAGGTATCCCTGAAGCCTATGTAATTGCGCCTGCCAACGCTATACTGACCAGAAATTTTTTATTAATGCTCCTGGCAACAGTGCTCTCTCTTTTCGTCTCCTGGGTGGTTGGAAAAAACACATTAATTTCTCCTCTGCAGAGTCTTGTGACTTTGACACGAAAAATTGCTCAGGGAAACCTTGACGTGCGCAGCGAACTTACGCCTAAAACCCGGGAGCTTGAAACGCTGACCAGGGCTTTTCATGAGATGGCGGATGCCCTTACTCTGAGTCGTAGAGTGCTGCAGGAGAGTGAGGCACGCTTTCGCCTGTTGATGGATAGTCTGGATATGTTTGTTTATGTTGCTGATATGCAGACGTATGAGATTTTGTTTGTCAACGAGAACGCCAAAAAACAATTCGGCGACGTTGTCGGCAAAAAATGCTGGCAGGCCATACAGCAAGGTCAGGATAGGCCTTGTTCCTTCTGTACCAATAAATATCTTCTGACTGACGACGGTCAGCCTGGAAAACAGTACAGTTGGGAGCAAAAAAATACGGTAACCGGGACGTGGTTATATATGCACGACAGGGCAATACAGTGGATTGACGGCCGCATTGTACGGTTGCAGGTTGCAGCTGATATCACCGACAGGAAAAAAATTGAAGACGAACGGGAACAGCTCATTGATCAGCTTAAAGACGCGTTGGCTGAAATTAAAACTTTGAGTGGCTTCCTGCCAATTTGTGCATCATGCAAAATGATAAGAGATGATAAAGGGTATTGGAATCAGTTGGAAACATATATTCGCGATCATTCTGAGGCGGACTTCAGCCATGGTATCTGCCCGGATTGTGCGAAAAAATTATATCCTGATCTTTATCGTTGAAAACCCCTGAGGCAGCTGCATGTGATGCGATTACCTCTGATGGATCGGCCAGATTGTAGCTGCAATGGAAGCTAAGGGTGTCGTGAGGGATGTCAATGACTAATGGTTCCTGTTGACAAAGCTCTTATTATGCAAATATTCCAACAGATTAAGTTTTTTGGCCCAAGGGTCCGATTCTGACGTTGATGCGTCAGCACCTCTGTTGTCAAAAACCATGATGATTTCCTTTTTGCTGTTAAATGGGGCCCATCTGGGCAACCCGTCCCCGTTCGGGGAGCCGGTTTTTATAAAATTGACCCAATATCTGAATACTAAAGATGCCATGGCCTGGTCTTTTTCTGTCAGGTCAGCCCCGGACCATTCAGACTTCTTGGAATCAGCCACGTAACCGAATCTGTATCCGTGTACAGGTGCAGGCTGCTTACTTGCTTGCTGCATTACAAAGCGCGCTGGCTCCACCATCAATATATCGCTTGCGATCGCCTGAGCTATTGCTTGTGGTGATTTGCTTCCGTTGACGTCATAGGCACTTCGTGCCTCCTGGTATGTATCTTCGCCAAATGGAGCGAGTGCTTCCTGTACGGTTTGAACAGTTGGAGGCAGACCGATATCTGCATCAGTCGTCCCCACAAGAACGGGAATATTGAGACCTTTACCTCGTTTATAGGTTTCTTCGGGCAGATTCACCATGAGAGTACCATCCATTATCGGACCCGAGTACGTCGGATCATTCATGGTTGCCATATTGAGACCGTTGACGACGTCTTTTGCCGGTAATCTGTGAAGTGCATCAAGCGCTCTTTGATCCTGCCCCTTGATCCCCATTTTACGGGCGAACGCAACACCTGTAGATTCGGCCGAAGCCATTCCCTGCGAGTTTGCGGCGGAGAGCAACCTTATGCCGTTACTCCATCTTCGTTGATTCCCTGTACCAGGCCCGACCGGGTCTTTACGACCGGGAGATTCTGCGTATAAATCATAGAAGCCGTTAATGTTAAAAGAGCACAGGTTACCAGCAGATAGATGCTATGTTTCAACATCTTCAGTCTCCTCTCAAACCTGGGGCCTTGTCTGCTGGCGGACGCACCGTGATACTTCTCTTCTTGACCCTGCACGTTGTTTCAGACCATAGTATGGGTAACATTGATGCCGAGGGTGAAGTCCTTGAGGAGTGAATTCGCATATATATCTTTGCGGGAACCGGAGAGAGAAAGTAAATGAAATTTTTAGAAGAAAATCTGCTCGATCACCTGCAACGCCCCGAATTTGCAGAGCTTCGTTCCGTGCTGATCAGTCACAAGTTTTCCAAAGGTTGTTATATCTGCCAGCCAGGGACGGGGGCTAATCGCGTGTTTATTGTAGAGAGCGGAAAAGTAAGAGTCTATCTTGGCTACGAAGAAAAGGAGTTTAATCTGGGGATACTTACGAAGGGTGATATCTACTCCACGCATAGCGGAACATTTGTCCAGGCCCTGACCGATGCTGTGGTTCTGCTGACAGATGTAACAACATTCCGAAAGCGGATGGTTGGCGATCCTGAAGTAACCAAGGCCATGGTTCGCGTGCTGGGCAATATTTTACAAACCTCATTTACCATAATTGATGGACTGGCCTTTAAAGATGTGAATGCACGTTTGGTTGCGCTGCTTTCAAATGAGGCCAGCAAACATGGCGTTATTTTTGCGGATGGCAGTGTTCAGATTCAGCTGGACTTATCTATTGAACAAATTGCCCGCTAGGTCGGTTCTGCACGGCAAACAGTCTCAATGCTCCTCAATGATCTCGTGCGAGCAGGTCTTGTCGAGCGACCGGGACGGGGCCGATTCCTCATTGCCAACCTGTCGGCCTTGGAATCCGTTGGGGGAGTCATTCGCTCCTGAAACAATTGTTGCAGTATTTTGTCTTCTGTCGGCCAGGCGACAGTTTTGTATGGCTCTTTGCAGTAGTGTTCTCACTTCAGTGAACATTCTAGCTGTTGCATTTGTACTAAAGCCAGAACGGCTAGATAACAGAGCAAATACTACTTGAGGAGTTATCATGTCCAAACAACCCACCCCTGCAAAAGAATTAACTATCTGGGAAGACGCCCAAAAAATGATTGAAAAGGCGAGAAGAGACGGGGTGGAGACCGTTTGGGATCGCTTCGAACAGCAGCAGCCGGGATGCAAATTCTGTGAACTTGGCTTGACCTGTAAAAATTGCAACATGGGACCGTGCAGGATTAGTCTCAAGGAAAATGGCAAAATGCAGCGAGGGGTTTGCCGGGCTGATGGGGATGTGATCGTGGCGCGGAACTTTGGCCGCTTTGTTGCGGGGGGAGCGGCAGGGCACTCAGACCATGGTCGTGATCTTATTGAAGTCCTTGAAGCTATTATCGAGGGTCGGGCGCCTGATTACAAAATAACCGATGAAAAAAAATTGCGATGTGTTGCGGCAGAACTCGGAATATCCACTGAAGGCCGGAAAACAATTGCAATCGCGGAGGACTTGGTAGAAGCCTGTTTTGCTGATTTTGGCAGCCGCAAAAAAGAACTCGGCTTTGTCTGTCGTGTCCCCGAGGTGCGCCAGGAAATCTGGCGGAAGTATAAAGTGATGCCACGGGGGGTGGATCGGGAAATAGCTGAAATGATGCATCGTACGCACATGGGTTGTGACAACGATGCAGTGAGCACCATGCTGCACTCGGCCAAAACCGCGTTGGCTGATGGCTGGGGTGGGTCCATGATTGGCACCGAGCTGTCCGACATTATTTTTGGAGTTCCTGCCCCTGCAAAGTCCCAGGTGAATCTTGGGGTCATTAAAGTGGATATGGTTAATGTCCTTGTGCATGGTCATAATCCGGTGGTATCTGAGATGGTGCTGGCCGCAGCGCGGGATCCGCAGATGCTGGCTCAAGCGAAAAAAGCCGGAGCAGCAGGTATTAATATCGGCGGCCTCTGCTGTACGGGCAATGAACTTCTCGGCAGACAGGGTATTCCTATGGCCGGAAAACACCTGATGACAGAGCTGGCAATTGTCACTGGCGCAGTGGAGGCGGTTGTCGTTGATTATCAGTGTATTATGCCGAGCATGGTTCAAGTTGCCGCCTGCTATCATACCAAATTTATCACTACTGCCGATAAAGCCCGGTTCGCCGGGGCTACGCATATTTCTTTCAACACCGCAACCGCTGCACAACAGGCAAGAGAAATAATAGAGATGGCCATAGAGGCATATGCGGTCCGTGATCAGTCTCGGGTGGAGATTCCGGTTGCACCGGTAGACGTTGTCACCGGTTTTTCCAATGAGGCTTTGTTAAATATGTTCGGCGGTAGTCTTGATCCGCTGCTCGATGCCATAAAAGATGGCTCTATCCGCGGAGTGGTGGCTATCGTGGGGTGTAACAACCCTAAATTCCAGCACGATTCGCAAAATGTTGGACTGGCTAAGGAATTGATTAAAAGAGATATCCTGGTTCTGGCCACCGGATGTATTACAACGGCGGCAGGAAAGGCTGGACTTCTGGTTTCCGAGGGCAACGAAATGGCCGGTCCCGGCTTAAAAAAGATCTGTTCCGCTTTGCATATACCTCCTGTTCTCCACTTTGGTTCCTGTGTCGATAATTCACGAGTTATTCATCTTTGCGGCTTAATAGCGAATGCACTGGGGGTTGATATCTCCGACCTGCCGGTTTGGGGTGCGTCCCCCGAATGGTACTCTGAGAAAGCTGTGGCTATCGGCCTGTACTGTGGGCCTCCGGAATCCCGGTGCATATAGGAACACCGCCACAGATAACCGGATCTAAACTGGTGACCGATATTGCGTTAAATGGACTGGAAGAGCTGTTTGGTGCAGCCTTCCTGGTCGAGCCTGATTATGCAAAGGCCGCGGAAAAGATGGATGAGCGGATCATCGCCAAACGATTAGCTCTCGGCCTTTCTGCCTGAGCCTGCAGGACACTTTGCTCTTGTTTTACCCTTTAATTCAAGGGCTAAGTGTGGCTGGAGAAAAACTGTAGTGCGTAGCGACATAAAAAAATTGCTTTTTTCATCAGAACTCATTAGTAAAGGTTGATTCCGATTGGGGTGTTCTGCAAGAATTGCGGGGCTGAGATTATACCCATCGAACCTGATACAGCTCATACTGTCGCAGGAAACTCGGAGATCGCTTTTTCCCGCCGGATTTTTTTCTCCTGCCCCAGCAAAGCCATCCCCGTCTCCTTCGACAGTCGTCAGTATCGCCAATCCCTGCACGTAAGAGAGGAGACTGTCCATGAAAACCGGCATACCCATTTCCAATTCCCCCACCGCTTCGGAAGGGGAGGTTCAAGGTACAAGAAAACTCTGGGAGCAAATCAGAGAAATGGGGCCGGCGTGGGTCATCAGCGCCGTTGCCTGTGGGCCGGCGACTTTGGCCAGTGTCGCTATTGCCGGCTCCACCTATGGATATAAATTGCTCTGGGTGGTGATCTTAAGTGCAGTATTCGGCACCACCGCACAGTATCTTGCTGCCAGGGCGGGTATCCTCGAAGGGATGGGCATTATCGCCGCCACGGAAAAACACCTGGGTAAGTGTTGGGCATGGATCCTTACTGTCGATGCCCTCCTGGCAACCTGGCTGGCGGCGATGGTGCTGATGAACGCACTTTCTGGGATAACCTCACTGGTCACCGGTGTTGACACCCCTTATTGGGGCCTGATGTACGGGATTCTGATCGGCCTTTTTCTGGTGCGTAAGGGCTACCGGAAATTTGAAACCCTCTGCAAGCTCCTGGTGATTTTTGTGGTAGCTTGTTTTGTGGCTACCCTTTTCATGGCCGACCTCTCTCTGCCGGGTATTCTTGGGGGGCTGATTCCCAATCTTCCTGGCGGGATCGACGCGGCCCTGATGATGGCAGCTATCATGGGTGGTGCGGTGCATATCACTATTATCGGGATGCACACCTACAATACCAATGCCAGAGCATGGACAACGAAAGATCTGTCCCTGGCGCGTTTCGACACCTTCTCCTCCATGGGACTGGCCTTCGGGCTCTACAGTGTGGCCATCTTTCTGGTGGCTGCAGCCGTGCTCCACCCCAACGGGATCGTTGTGCAAAAGGCAACAGATGCTGCCCTTGCCCTCAGACCTCTTTTGGGCGACAACGCCATGAAGGTCTTTATGGTCGGTCTGTGGGGCGCTACCCTCACCACCCTTGCCCCCACCTTTATGGCCGGGGCCTATTTTCTCGCCGACAAGATGGGCTGGGCACTGGATGTCAAAGATAAGCGTTTTGCCGCAGCGGTGTTTGCAGGATGCCTGTTGAGCATGCTCGGTCCTTTTGTCAAAGGCAGCTTTTTCCTGCTGCTTCCGCTGATGCTGGCCCTGGGTCTTACCGGTACGCCTCTGATTCTCGCCATCATACTTTACCTGCTCAACAGGACGCATGGCACACTGCGTAATTCTTTTCTTCTTAATTGCATGGGAGGCATCACCTTTCTGGTGACCTCGTTTCTGGCGATACGGTTCGTCCTGACAAAGTTCGGGGTCATGTGGTGACGAATTGCGCTATCGAACCCTATCTCAACCGTCAGACGGTGATTGCCGGAGATGTCAACTCCGGCAAGACCACCCTGACCACTGAAATTCTCGAACATTTTATAAAGGCCGGATACGGCCAGCAGATCGCGGTTCTCGATCTGTCGCCGGACCCGGTCCAGGGGATCGGCGGCAAGCTGTCATTGGGGGAGGATACACCGGTTTTGTATCTGACCGCGCACATTATTGCTCCCCGCCTCATGGGGAGGGATGCAGCGCACACCCTTTGCCTGGCCAACGGGAATGCCCGTAAAATAGAAGCGCTGTTTGCCGAGTTCAAGAGACGGCGGCGGGATATTCTTTTTGTCAACGACGCAACGCTTTACCTGCAGTCGGGCAATCTCGCCTTGTTTCTCGAAATGCTTTCGATGAGTTCAACCCGAATCATCAATGCCTACTATGGGAACACCTTTGCGGAGTCGGAGCTGACTCAGCGAGAAAGACGGCTGACGGATGCCTTGATGGCGGTCAGCGATAAGGTGATTCGCAGCCAGGGAAAGTGCAGCGATCCAAAATAAATGAGCATAAGAACAGGCTGGATCCAGATTACGTGGCGATGAGGTGCAGAGCTTCGGCGCGGTGGTGCTTGGGCAACGACTGGCAATAGACAGATAATGAATTATTTTGGCTATCTATCGCTGTTAAATTATCGGTTTTTACTATTTGACAACAGTCCTCTTTTTATGCGAAGTATAACCGGCTGATGAATCAGAGATACAACATGAAATGGTATTCGAGGAGGAAGGCAAGGTGATGACTGACAAAGAAAAAGGAAGCCGACAGCTCGAAGGCGGCCGCTTTTTTCCGGCCATGGGATATGCTGTCCGCTGGATGCTCGCCGGCATCTTTGTCTACTCCGGGGCAGTCAAGCTCGCCGATCCCTCGCGGTTCGCCGAGATCATCGCCGGATTCGGCCTCCTGCCCGAGGCGTTTATCTTCCCCCTTGCGGTGTTACTGCCGGTCGTCGAACTGGTCGCTGGCGTCGGGCTGGCTTTTTCCCTGCGTGGCAGTCTCCCGACCATCGCCTTGATGTTGCTTATGTTTATCGCCGTTCTCCTGTATGGAATTCATCTTGGCTTGGATATCGATTGCGGCTGCTTTGGCCCGGAAGACCCGGAACAGGCATACAAGGGACTTAAAGCTGCCCTGGTTCGCGACGTGTTGATGATGGTGGCGGTACTGTTTGTACATTGGAGTCGCGGCCGAACCCGAAGGCGGTCGGTCGTGTGAACTATCTCATTTTTTTAGAGGAGAATACGCAGTGAACGCAAAAAAAGTTTTGTGCGGAATAATGGTAGGTTTCTTTGTTGTCGGCATGAGCGCATCAGCTTTCGCCTTCTTTGGCCCCGACAAATTCAAAGCAGAGGTTGAAAAGGAGCAGGGGGCAGTTAAACTCCTTCGGGAGGTGCAGCAGGGAGGCTATGGCATCGTTACTACCGATGAGCTGAAGGCTATGATTGATGCCAAAAAAGACGTCCTGATCATCGATACCATGCCGTATGAGGATTCGTACAAAAAGAATCATGTGCCTGGGGCGAAGCAGTTTCTGTTTCCGATCGCAGCTATGCCGCAGTGGGATACGAAAGAAACCGGCGGCAAGACGGTTGAGGATTTCAAGGCCCTGCTCGGTCCGGACAAAGACCGGGTGATCGTCTTGTATTGCGGTTTTGTCAAGTGCACCCGTAGTCACAACGGCGCCGCCTGGGCACAAAAGCTCGGCTACACCCATGTCTTGCGTTATCCGGGTGGTGTCTTTGCCTGGAAAGGGGCCGGCTATCCGGTTGAAGCTGAGAAATGATCGTACTCTCTGTCTTCGGGCCAAGGTCGTAGCCTTTTCTCGAAGGCAGAGTTCCTCATTTGTGGTTTGGTAACTTTCCAATTCGATTTTGACTTCCTCTTCGTCATTACCTTCGGTTCTTCTCGATATCCGTGAAAGGTGCAACGACTGTGGCGCCTGTTTAAAAAGTTGCACGTTCTTGACTCAATACGGCACCCCTCGAACCATATCGACGTTGTTTGATTTCAACGCTCAGCAGCAACGGCAGGTCGCATATCATTGCAGCCTTTGCGGACTCTGTACGGCGGTATGTCCGGAGAAGGTCGATCCCTGCGCAATGTTTCTGGAGATTCGGCGTTATCATGTCGAGTCTGGTTCGTTCGATGTCAGGCCCTATCGATCCCTCTTCTGGTATGAGGGGCTGGGAGGATCGCGGCTATTTTCCTGGTATGGGCTCCCTGATGCCTGTGACACGATTTTTTTTCCGGGGTGCAGCCTCTCGGGTACACGGCCGGAGGTCACCTGGCAGCTCTATCAACTGCTCCGCCGGTTTATCCCGTCGCTTGGGATTATCCTGGCATGTTGCGCAAAACCTTCCCATGATTTTGGATGCATGGAACACTTTCAGTCTGTTTTTGGTGGACTGCTGCACCGACTCTCCGCTCGAGGGGTCAAAACTGTCCTGACCGCTTGTCCCAGCTGTACGAAGATATTCCGTGATTATGGCAAAGGGCTGTCGGTTATGACGGTCTACGAGATCTTGCAGCGTCAGGGAGGAGTGGAGATCATCGGTACCGCAGGCCGAAGCGGTGAGATCTCCGTGCACGATCCCTGCCAGCTGCGCGATTATCCTGAGGTGCAGTCGGCCATCCGGAGACTGCTGGTTGATCTGGGATATACAGTGGTGGAGATGCGTCACCGGGGAAAAACGACGTTGTGCTGCGGTGAGGGTGGGGCCGTAGGGTGTATTGAACCCAGATTGAGCCGCGGGTGGACGGAAAGACAGCGGCAGGAAAGCGAAAATCGCCGGCTGGTGAGCTATTGCGCCGGCTGCACCGGTTCTCTCGGCCGGGTGACCCCAACCTTTCATATCCTGGACCTGCTGTTCCTTCATTATGGTGCATCTGATCGTAAAATTTCAGTTTCCAGGGGGCTGATGACCTATCTAAACCGACTGTTGCTGAAGCTGAGATTGATGCGGGTGAAGAAAATCTGCAGGTGATGTCAATGGCAGCCAGAGACAGATCGCGCATTGATAGCATCATCTCTGCACATTATTTTAAACAACACCCAGGGGGGCGGGTATTACCTGAGTTATGCAGCAATTTCCTCCCATTCTCAATCGCATTTTCGTCACCATCGTCAGCATCTGCGTACAGGGGTTGCCGGGAGCATTGCAACTCATCAACGCAATTGAGCAGAGCTCTGAATCACCTCCTTCGGATGATGATTTCTTCGCCGCTTGAAATCTCTTTTTACCTCCGTCTTTTTGATACGTTCATGACAGGAAAATGAAGGCAGGGTTTCTGCGTCGCGAATAGTTCCCTGTCGTTTCACCGTGTCTCCTCCACGTTTTAGGGTGATAGCATGACCCTTTCGTTCACGGCAATTTTTCTTTTCCATTCTTTGACGCCGACAGGAAATGCTAAAAATTACAAATTTGTTATAATTTCTTTCTTGAGATAAAAATAATATTACAAAAATGAAAGTTTATTTGCGCAGTCAAGGAACAATACGGAGAAGAAAATTCTTCTAATTATCTCATTATATCGATTTTTTAGCATTAAAGATGATCGTTTTCCATAATGGCATGTTTGTTGAAATTGATTCAATTAATGTTTTGCTGAGATCGGTTATGTCCACGAGTGTTTTGACTATACAAAGTAATTGAAATGCTTTCCGACAGTCTCACGGTGGTTTCTGCAGGAGAAGGTGGCTGACAACTAAAATAATTGAATTCGGAAATGGAGGGGCACGCGGGATGAAAAAAGTAGAGGTGATCATTAAGCCGTTTAAACTCGATGCACTGAAAGAGGGCCTTGGTTCTTTAAACATACATGGAATGACTATCAGCGAAGTGAAGGGGTTTGGTCGGCAGAAAGGTCATAAAGAGATTTATCGGGGAGCAGAATATAACGTGGATTTTGTCCCGAAGTTAAAAGCAGAAATAGTCGTAAACGATGAACAGGTTGATAAGCTTATTGAGGTAATTGTGGGTGCTGTCAATACCGGCAGTATTGGCGATGGTAAAATCTTTGTTGTACCTGTTGAAACAGTTTGTCGAATCAGGACCGGCGAGCGGGATAAGGATGCGATCTAACTAACAAGAAAAAATAATAAATTATCTCAAGGAGGATGTAATGAAAAAAGTATTGGTAGTTGGTCTCCTGTTCTGCCTTCCCGCATTGGCCTGGGCCGATGCTGTAGTACCAACGGTTACCTCGAATGCGGAGGCAATTGCCGGAGTGCAGTCGCATCTCGACTATGTATGGACCTTGGTTGCCGCTGCCCTTGTCTTTTTTATGCAGGCCGGTTTTGCCATGGTGGAGTCTGGATTTACCCGTGCAAAAAGCGCGGTTAACATCATGATGAAAAACCTTATGGATTTCGCCGTCGGCTCTCTGGCCTTCTGGGCCATCGGCTTCGGCATCATGTTCGGGGCGACGACCACCGGTTGGTTTGGAACCAGTGGTTTTTTTCTCAGCGACTTTAAACCCGGCGGGGATCCATGGGTTTTGGCGTTCTGGATGTTCCAGGTTGTTTTTGCTGCAACTGCCGCCACCATCGTTTCCGGCGCAATGGCCGAGCGAACCAAGTTTGTTGGCTATCTCGTGTATAGTGCGGCCATCTCAGCCTTTATTTATCCGGTTTTCGGACATTGGGCATGGGGCAATCTGTTTCATGGCGACGGTTGGCTTGGCAAGCTTGGCTTTATCGATTTCGCCGGTTCGACGGTGGTTCACTCCATTGGCGGTTGGGCAGCACTTGCCGGAGCAATAGTGATTGGGCCTCGGATAGGCAAATTTGCCAAGGACGGGAGGGTGAAGGCTATCCCGGGACATAACATTCCGCTGGCTGCCCTCGGTGTCTTTATTCTCTGGTTGGGCTGGTTTGGCTTTAATCCCGGTTCAACTACTGCGGGCACAAAAGATATTGCCATGATTTTTGTCAATACCAACCTCGCCGCTGCCGCAGGCAGCGTTTTCGCAATGATTACCGCCTGGTTGATATTCAAAAAGCCGGAAGTCGGCATGACCCTCAATGGTGCCTTGGCCGGCTTGGTAGCGATTACTGCAGGCTGCAACAATGTGTCACCAACCAGTTCTATAATCATTGGTGCTATCGCCGGCGTGGTGGTGGTTTTGTCGGTGCTGTTTTTTGATCGTGTCCATGTGGACGACCCGGTCGGCGCCATCTCCGTTCACGGGGTCTGCGGTGCATGGGGAACCCTGGCTGCCGGTTTGTTTAACATCGGCGGTGCCACCAGTCAAATAATCGGTGTACAGCTTCTCGGCATTGTGGCCGCCTTTATGTGGTCCTTTGGAACCTGCTTTGTGCTCTTTACTCTCATCAAGAAGACAATTGGCCTGCGGGTCAGCGAGGAAGAAGAGATGGAAGGGCTGGATATCACTGAACATGGTGGTCATGCATACAATGACTTCCAGATGCTCAACTAATTCCAGTCGATAATTTGCCTCTTATGCCGAGGTTTGCAGCCAGGCGGGCTGGATCGTTTGTGTCGATTTCCGTGGAGACAAACGATCCAGCCAGGCCGAAATCTTCTATTAATACGTGGCGTGGTTGTCGCAATTTTCAAAGCTCTCCGGACAGGCAATGCAACTGCGTATTGCAGTATCGCCAACTTTCTCAAGTGCTGTTTCCCGGCCATTGTTTTCCAATTCATCAGCCACCTCCCGCAAGAGGAGTCCGGTGATCCCGCCTTTTCCTGCACCGCCATATATCGCTCATATGCTCATGATTTTCTCCTGTCTTTTAATGTGTCAGGTCTTATCTTTGATCTATTACCCTTGCATGTATCCCTGTCGAAGATAGAAGTCTGAAATCAGATACATCCGCCACTTGCCAAAGGAGATAGTCATATGGCCTCAGAAGAATATTTGCAGTCGATGCATAAATCCACCAGAGCCATCCATGCGGGGGGACTGGAGCATACTGTCTATGGAGAAGTCTCAGTCCCGATTTTCCGGGGAACAACCCGGTTATATCTATACTCGCCTGGGCAATCCAACGGTGCACGCCCTTGAGGAAAATGTCGCTGTCCTGGAAAACGGATTTGGCGGCACGATGGATCGGCATCAGGCCTGGCTCATCTTGAGGGGAGTTCGTACGCTTCCTTTACGGATTGAAAAAGCGCAGCAAAATGCTCTCGAACTGGCCGATTTCCTCAGTCACCATCCCAAGGTGACCTGGGTGAATTATCCCGGTCTGCCGGCACATCCTCAATACGAAATCGCGAAAAAGCAAATGGATGGCTTCGGGGTCATGCTGTGCTTTGGGGTGAAAGGTGGTCTGGAGGGCGGGAGAATTGTCATGAACAATGTACAGCTGGTCACCCTGGCGGTATCCCTCGGAGGTGTGGATTCCCTGATTGGACATCCCGCCTCGATGACGCATGCCTCAGTCTCCCAAAAGGAAAGGGAAGAGGCCGGTATTCTGGATGAACTCGTGCGCCTTGCCGTAGGATGCGAAGATTTTGCCGATCTTCGCGATGACCTGGATCAAGTCTTGAATAAAATCAGGTAAGTCTGCCTGCGTCTCTTCCGAGCCCCTCACTTTCCGACCTGCAGAGGGGCTGAATGGATCGGTGGAAATTTTCCGGAAGATAGCTTATTTGTGGAGCCAATCCTGGATGTTTACCGGTTTTTTTATCTGCTGCTCCTGCAGCATTATCTGTTCCGTCTGAATCCAGGCGTCTTTGTCAATAGAGCCAAAATTTTGTGTTCCGGTCAACTCCCGGGTTGCGATTAACTGGAGTTTTGTTATTGCCGCATTGTTGTCTTTGTCCCGGGCGGCAATCGATGCAAGTGTACTCTCCTGATTCGCCGGCGCCATCGCATCTCGCCAGGCAGCAAGAAGAGCTGTTTGGAATTTTTCAACGATATCCGGATCCGTTTCAATCATCTTTTTTGACGTGATAACGGAATTGGCAACGAAATTCACCCCAAAATCAGCAGGGTTGAGAAATCGAATATTTTCGCCCTCCGCCTCGATACGGTCTTTGAGGATGACACCTTGAGAATTGCGATATACGGGCCAGATCTGCACTTTCTTCGTCAGAAAGGGGGTGAAATCGAAACGGACGCTGTAAATTTTCACGTCTTTTTTGGGGATACCGCCTTTGGCCAGGAGGGTGTTCATGATGGTCTCGTCATTGCCGCCGAAGGTGATGCCGATACTTTTGCCTTTGAGCTGCGACAGGGCGGTGATTTCAGGAAGGGTATCCCGGTAAATCCATTGCAGGGGATTGATTTGAAAAATCTGGAAAAGCACCACCACCTCTGCCCCCTTTTCAAGAGCTCGGATCACCTGGTCTGCAGAAGCTACCCCAAAATCAGTCTGGCCCAATTCTATCTCTTTGATGGCGTCTTTGCCCGGCCCTCCTTCCTTTATCTTGACCTGAAGACCAGCCTTTGTGAAGTAGCCTTTGTCTTCGGCATATATATCCCCGGCAACAGACGCGTTGAACAGCCATTTCAGTCGGTATGTCAATTCCCTGGCGTCTGCGCGGGAGCCCCATGCCAACTGGAGTATTGCGAGCAGGACGAGCCCGCAGATCACTTGATTTTTTCGCATTTGTCGACTTTTGGTAAATGTTGTTAATTCCCCGATGAGATGGCCCAGGCTTTCTGGATTCGCTCGCTGGCACTTTCCAGCAGCCCCTGGTAGATCGAGATGACTATGCCAATCATAAACAAAGCGACTAAAATTTTAGCCAGGTCGCTCTGGTAGAGCGCGATTCGGATAGAATAGCCGATTCCGGCGTCGGCAGCGATAAATTCAGCGACAATTGCTCCCGCCATGGCAAGCGTTGCACTTCCGGAGATGACCGTGGCGAGCTTGCTCAGGTTTTCAAAAGCACGGATTTTTACTTCAAGCTGCCATCTCATCTTGCCGGTGATAATATAAAAATGTTCTATGTCTTTGACTGGCGATGACATGACGCCAAGGACAGAGAGGAGGAGCGGGAAATAACAGATCATGGAAGCTATGAGCAATCGGGGGATGAAGCCGTCACCGAGGAGGATGAAAATAATTGGTGCAAGGGCAACGATCGGATAAGCTTGGATATTGTAGGCAATCATCTTTATGAATGATCCGATCCAGCTGGACTTTCTACCGGCTATTCCGACTGTGAAGGCAAGGATTATTGAGATGACCTGACCCAACACTGTGACCTGGAGCGTGTTGAGGACATCGAAAAAATACCCTTTTGCCGTTTCTCCGGCGGTCGCAAAAATAAGCGGGATTCCGGGGATAACGTAATCGGACAATCCCAATAAGAGTTTTACCAGCAGCAGTCCTGAAATTCCGGCAAAGTAAACGAGCAGGAACTGGTAGATTCGTCTAAAAAGCATTCATGATCTCCAGCATCGTCTCATCAACTTTCTTTCTATCGACAGATTCCGAGCTGCAACAGTTCTGGCCCTGAATTGTACCATAGCTTTTCCCCGTGGACCCACCGCCAAAGACTAGGATCTCGTCGCAAAAGGTCGACACCTCCATCAGATTATGGGAGATATAGAGAAACATCTTCTGCGGGAAAATTCGTTTGATGGTAAGGATGATGGCCTGTCTCAGCTTTTCATCGACATTCGCCAGGCTTTCATCCAGGATGAGAAGATCAAATGTCTGAAGCAGGTATCTGATCAGGTTTATTCTGTTCTGCTGTCCCATTGAAAGCTGATGGAAGCGGGAGCCAAGCAGGGGAGATAGTTCGAAAATATTGATGAGTTCCTGCTTTAACGCTTCTTTTTCTTTTGCGACCACCTTGTCCAGATGCGCACCGGCACTTGACCAGCCGGGCAATCTTTCCAGATTATATGAATAGAGAACGGTTTGTATTTCGGTGAACTCTATCTTCCCCAGGAAAGTATGCCGATTGAGATCGGCTAGCAGTCGGGCGAATGAACTCTTCCCCACACCTGATGGGCCAAAGATGGAATGGAACCCCGGACGACTGAGGGTACAAGTCAAAGCATCAAGGACTTTGTGGTCAGTACCCGGATAGCTATACGTAATGTTACTACATTCAAGGTGCATCATCAGCTGTGGTTAAAAAGGAGACACATCTGTCTCCAAGTAAAAGTCGCGGTGCAGGAAAGCCGATCCGAAGGATGTCTGCAGAGCATCGTGGCGTATCGATGCTCTGCAAATAATTTAATCCACGGAGGTCTATTTTTAATTTTCAAAACAGATACTTGGGAAACAATCGTACGAGTCTGCCGATAACAATTGCCTTAGGCAAGCTTGGCCGCCAGTTCCTTGCCATAGGCCTGGGCAACCTTGATGCCGCCATCGACCGAACTGGTTTTGAGCATCAGCGGTGTGCTGGCCATATTCATGCCGTATACGTTTTTCATGGTATCATAAATTCGCTCCGCTGCTTCTCCACTCCAGCCGAATGAGCCAAATGACCCACCTATCTTATCTTTCAGCTCAGCTCTTTCGGCCAAAAAGAGAAATGTTTTCATCCGGTCCATCATGGCGCCATGATAGGTTGATGAGCCGAACACGTATATATCAAAGCCGGCAAGATCTGTCTCTCGCTTGATCTCCGTTACATCCTTTAAGGATACTTCGATTGCTGAAAATCGTAATCCTTCGGCGATAACTTCGGCAATCTTCTTTGTTTCACCGGTACGGCTTGCAGAAACGATGAGTGCTTTGGGCATGGTGGTTCCTCCTCTTGGGTAAATTCAATCATTTTATTTCTCTTTCAATTGCTGAGCGCGATGTTGGCAGATCCTAACTGTAGCAGTCGTCGGACGTTACCACCAACAATTGGCTATTTCAATTAATTATTCAGAGAGATCAAAGGATTGGCTGGCCGTATCGGCTTATTACATTGTGGCGGAGCTTGAATGACCCAAGGGCCGGGAGGGCTGAATAGACGGTGCTCAGAATTGTGGTTGTAACTCTTATGTGATGGGAATGGTGGTTTTCTTTTGCATCATCACCGTTATTAAAACAAATTTGACAAGAGGAACAAAACTGCCTTATCCTTATTTGAACTGGGTAGGGACAGGCAGGTTTTTCATTAACCAGCTTTTGGGTCATGACCTTCAGGAAACGATATCTATGATGAGCTCAACAGAGGAGCACACGTGACAACGCGACACAACACCATATCTTCGGCAATTCGGCATAACATCCGACAACTTGAGCTTTTTGCAACCTTGTCAGATGATGAAATCGACATTCTAGTGAAACATGCAAAGATTCGATCGCTTGATGAAGATGAGGCGCTTTTTCATGAGGGCGACAACGGTGAATTCTTTGCAATTGTTATAGATGGCCGTGTCGAGATTACCAAGCGCGCTGAAAACGACACCCCTGTTGCGATAGCTTCTCTGACGCATGGCGCAACACTTGGCGAAATGGCACTCATCGATCGTGAAAGACGATCCGCATCAGCGATTGCTACTGAACCGTCTACTTTCTTTGTGCTTTCCAGGCAAAGCTTTGACAAACTTATAGAACAATCTCCACGTTGCGGAGTAAAGTTAATTCAAAAAATTGCCGCGATTCTCTGTTCAAACGTACGTCGAACATCGAACCTCTTCGCAGATTCGATCGAGCCATGCCTCCGACAGCAGCCCTTTTAACTGCTATTTCTTTTTTGCTTATGTACCGTTGAAATCAACGAAGAAACCTTGCCGTTTCTTCGTTGTTGATGCCATTCCCTGGAGAGGGGTGGTTACTTTTTATCGGTTTCAATATAATGGGCGGCAGCTAGAGCGGCAGTGCAGCCGTCCGCCGCAGCAAGAACGATCTGGTTGGCATACTTTTGTCGCAGGTCCCCGACGGCAAATATGCCTGGAATAGTCGTTTCGCATTTTTCATCGGTAATAACATACCCGGTAGTATTGAGCTTGATGCCGGCCGGAACAATATGATTGTTCGGTTTGAAGCCTACGAAAATAAATACCCCGTCGGTGTCAATTTCGCTCTCTTTACCTGTCTGTGTATCTTTTAAGGAGAGACCTCGGACGCCTTTGTCGTTGGCGAGAATCTCTGTGGCGACCGTGTTGTAAAGTATCTGAATTCGCGGCTCTGCCAAAACGCGTTGCTGCAGAATTCGACTGCCCCGAAAAGCGTCTCGACGATGAATGAGATAGACCTTGCTGGTTATTTTGGCGAGGTACAGGGCATCTTCCAAAGCCGTATCACCGCCACCGATAACCGCCACAATCTGGTTGCGAAAGAAGAATCCATCGCAGGTCGCACAATATGACACGCCTTTGCCGAAGTTTTCTTCTTCTCCTGGAATCTGGAGTTTTTGTGCCGTCCCTCCCGCTGCAAGAATAACAACATGGCTGTGCAGGACGGTGCCATCCGCCAGACGAACTGAATGGTGTTTGATTCCTGGTTCAGTTTCGACAGCCTCTTTGTCGATAATTTCAAGATTATAATGTTTGGCATGCTGAAGAAATTTATCACAAAGCTCAAACCCACCTATCTCTATAAAACCAGGGTAGTTTTCCACGTCTTTGGTAATAGATACCTGTCCGCCTGGAACGCCTTTTTCTATTAAAACTGTTTTTAACGCCGCCCGCATGGCGTAGATTCCTGCCGTAAGACCCGCAGGACCTCCGCCCAAAATGATTACATCATACATCTCTTCTTCCGACATATCGTTCTCCTAGTTAGTATATATTCACTGAGTTTGTTGCCTGGAAAATACATATATTGCTCTTTTTCTCGAGTCAACGCATGTATCAAAAAAATAGGTTCTGAGTTCCAGTTTTCTGGACTCCGCCACATAATAACCATCATGTCACAGATGGACATCTGTGTTTTTCATGCAGCAGGATCCGGTGTGGTGGTCTTGCGATTGCGGTTCGTTATGGATATCCTGAAACTCTGTGATAAACAAAATGTGATTACCGCTACAGTTCAGCCTAGAAGATCCAGGGGGATATGACGTGCCCTTTGCGCGGGTGTTCCGCAGCCTGGATGGCTGCGGTCAAGCCCCCAGGGATGGGTTTATGGCGTCCCG
>AMWB02147236.1_pt2 | contig 19454 bp, 20 predicted proteins | sample 200311 | NCBI WGS metagenome assembly AMWB02 (sample SAMN02737377, study PRJNA173069) | bioreactor metagenome | biome: anode biofilm in microbial fuel cells | place: USA: California | collected 2010-12-16 | reverse complement strand
GTCGATGCCGCATTCCGTGTTCCTCAAAGACCGCGGCAAACTACTTGATTGCCGCGGTGCCGTCAAGGGGAAAGTGAGCGAAGTGTTTTTTTCCCCAGCGCGTGACATATATAATCAAAACTACGCGGCTGCATCACAATGTAATTGTGTACAAACGAAGATCAAATTATAATTTGCGGCCTTTTACGGCCGTAATGGCGTATCGAGCGAAACTCTATAGCAGATGGTCTGGAGTAAATATTGGTTCCGGTAATTTTACGGATGGCGACAGGGTTGATGGCTATTATTGTCCGATGACATAGAGGTCGGGGTTGATTAGTTTTGATTTCATGATAGTATGTTGACCGTTTATCAAAAGGATGAACGGTGGTTAATATAATAAGCTGAGGAAGGTATGAATGTAACCGTTTTTGGAGTCGGGTATGTCGGCTTGGTGCAGGCGGTGGTGCTGGCTGATGTAGGACATAATGTCTGTTGTGTAGATGTGGATGAAAAAAAAATCGACGCTCTTAAAAGAGGCGAACTCCCTATCTTTGAGCCTGGTCTGTCAGAGCTGGTTCTCAGTAATCACGGGAGAAAAAGAATTGAATTCACCACCGATGCAGTACGGGGCACCAATCATGCTGAACTCCTTTTTATCGCCGTTGGAACTCCTCCCGATGATGATGGAAGCGCTGACCTGAAGTATGTACTGGCGGTTGCTGGAACGATTGCCAGTCATATGTCCGAAGAGAAAATTATCATTGATAAGTCGACTGTTCCGGTCGGCACCGCCGATAAGGTCAAGGCCCATATTTCGTCTATTCTTAAAAAAAGAAACCTTGATATTCGCTTTCACGTGGCGTCTAATCCCGAATTTTTGAAAGAAGGGTCCGCTCTAGAGGATTGTATGCGACCCGAGCGGATTATTGTCGGAACTGATAGCGATATCGTAGAAGAGAAAATGCGTGAACTGTATGAGCCGTTTAGCCGTAATCGCGATAAAATTATGATTATGGATGTGCGCAGTGCCGAGTTTACCAAATACGCGGCAAACTGCATGCTGGCAACGAAGATTTCCTTTATGAATGAGATGTCCAATCTGGCGGAAAGGCTGGGGGTGGACATTGAGCAGGTTAGACGGGGAATCGGTTCGGACTCCCGAATTGGGTATCAGTTTATTTATCCGGGGTGCGGGTACGGTGGTTCATGCTTTCCCAAGGATGTGCAGGCACTTGAGCGTTCAGCCAGAGAAATAGGTTACGAGGCCCAGATTCTCCGGGCCGTTGAAAGTGTTAATTATAAGCAGAAAGAAAAGCTTTTTGAACATCTTTCGTCCTTTTATGGCAATGATATCAGTGGCAAAACAATAGCTGTCTGGGGACTTTCCTTTAAACCGAATACCGATGATATGCGCGAAGCGTCCAGCCGGGTCCTCATTGAGGCATTGTGGCGGGCTGGCGCAAAAATCCAGGCATATGACCCGGAGGCGATGGAAGAAGCGCAGCGGATTTATGGCACCAGAGACGACTTTACGCTGATGGGAACGAAAGAAGCGGCTCTGCATGGCGCCGATGCCCTGGTTATAGTTACCGAATGGAAGAGCTTTCGGGTTCCCGATTTTCCCAAAATGCTGGAAGAACTGCGTGACAAGGTGATTTTCGATGGTCGGAATCTTTATGATCCTGTCCGCATCGAAGCCATGGGACTTGCCTATTACGGGATTGGTCGAGGTCGCTCAGTTAAAAAATTTGTTTAAGCTAATAATAGAGAAACGCAGAGTGCGGGAAAATATGACTAAAAAAGCATTAATTACCGGAATAACAGGGCAGGACGGAGCATATCTGGCCGAGTTTCTTCTTGAAAAAGGCTACGAAGTGCACGGCATTAAAAGACGCGCGTCACTTTTTAATACAGATCGTATCGATCATCTTTATCAGGATCCGCATGTCGGCGATCGAAAATTTATTCTCCATCATGGTGATCTGACCGATTCCTCAAGTTTGATCCATATCATTGGCAAGGTGATGCCGGATGAAATCTATAATCTCGCCGCCCAATCCCATGTTGCTGTCTCTTTTGAAGAACCGGAATACACCGCCAATTCGGATGCCCTGGGTACCCTCAGGGTGCTTGAGGCTATTCGGATCCTCGGGTTGACCGAGACGACCAGGTTTTATCAGGCCTCAACCTCTGAGTTGTTTGGCAAGGTACAGGAAACTCCGCAAACTGAAACAACCCCATTCTATCCGCGCTCTCCCTATGCCGTGGCCAAGATGTATGCCTATTGGATTGTTGTCAACTACCGGGAAGCGTATAATATGTATGCCTGCAACGGGATCCTTTTCAACCACGAATCCCCGCTCAGAGGGGAGACCTTTGTTACCCGCAAGATAACCAGGGCGTTAGCCAGAATTTATCTGGGTTTGCAGGATTGTCTCCATCTCGGTAACCTTGATGCAAAACGTGACTGGGGGCATGCTCGGGACTATGTGCAGATGCAGTGGCTGATGTTGCAGCAGGCTGAACCTGAAGATTATGTTATTGCAACAGGAGAGCAGCACTCTGTACGAGATTTCGTCGATGCTGCGGCGAAAGAAATCGGCATAGGCTTACGCTGGGAGGGCAAGGGCATTGACGAGATCGGCATTATCGATCAGATTGCCGCAGCAACTGATATGCAGTCAATGAAGGTTGGTGATATCATTGTCCGGGTTGACCCGCGATATTTCCGGCCAACCGAGGTTGAAACGCTCCTTGGCGATCCGACAAAGGCCAGGGAAAAACTCGGCTGGGTGCCCAAAACAACCTTCTCTTCGCTCGTCATTGAGATGATGCGTTCTGATCTTGTGGAAGCGAGAAGAGATGAACTCTGTAAGAGTGAAGGATTTACCGTCCTCAACCATCACGAATAAATCTCAGAATACATGAATTCTCACGAGAAAATCTTTGTTGCCGGACATCGCGGCATGGTCGGTTCTGCCATTGTTCGGCGGTTGCATGGGATTGGCTGCGACAATATTGTCACCCGGTCCCATGCTGAACTTGATCTGACCGATCAAGCAGCAGTCCGTCTTTTTTTCCAGACGGAGAAGGTTGACAGGGTGGTGCTGGCCGCGGCTAAGGTGGGAGGGATAAACGCCAATAATGTGTATCGGGCCGAGTTTATCTATGTCAATCTGATGATTCAGGCCAATGTGATTCATCAGGCGTTTCAGGCCGGGGTGCAAAATCTGCTCTTTCTCGGCAGTTCCTGTATCTATCCGCAATTGGCGCCACAACCGATTCAAGAGGATTACCTGTTAACCGGGCCTCTGGAGCCAACCAACGAGCCCTACGCTATTGCCAAAATTGCCGGTATTAAGATGTGTGAATCCTACAACCGACAGTACGGCACCTGCTATCGCTCGGTCATGCCGACCAATCTCTTTGGGCCGGAGGATAATTATCATCTGGAAAACAGTCATGTTATCCCGGCTATGTTGCGCAAGTATCATCTGGCTAAGCTGGCTATGGACGGCAATGTTGCTGCGATCATTGCCGATGAAAAACATTACGGCCCCATTCCCCAGGATATCCGCCAGGCGCTTGGTTTTCGTTCCGACACAAAGTGTCTGGATAAAGATCATCAACCAAGGGTCATTCTCTGGGGAACGGGCTCTCCGCGTCGGGAATTTATGCATGTCGATGATATGGCTGCGGCCTGCCTCCATGTGATGAATCTGGACCAGGCGCATTTCACAGGTGATAATCCCTCTTTTCTCAATGTTGGTACCGGTGAAGATATTACGATTCGGCAGACGGCTGAACTCATTGCCGAGCTGGTCGGTTTCACCGGTAAAACCGAGTATAATGCCGCGCAGCCGGACGGGACACCCCGTAAGTTGCTTGATACCACAAGGATCAACACGCTTGGGTGGCAACCCCGCTTTACTCTGCGTGAAGGACTGGGTGATGCCTATGCGTCATACCTGCGGGCAACAACTACGAGCTGATCCCTGCTGTTTGCTGTTTTTCAGAAAAGCCAGCGGTGGTTATATTTTATTCCTCGATGTTTCTCCGGAATCTCCGGAGCATATCGTTGCGGATGATCTGGTGGTCCAGTTTGAAAATATCCTTAGGGAAGAGAAGTTCCATTACTCCCGAGTCAAAAATCCGTTTCACCTCATATTCATCGTGCGCAACATCTCTCTTATACATGTAGTTAAGCCATGAACGGTTGGTGTGGATGATAAATTCCACCCGCATTCCGCCCAGCCGGGCAAAAAATTTCATCATCTCTGTTTTTGGACTGGAACCGGTTGCCGTGACTCTGTAGGCAGTGGAACCGGTCAAGGTGTCGGAGATATCCTCTAATACCATGAAACTATCGGCTTTTGATGCGGATCGCGTCAGGTGGTTCTGGAATGTTTTGATGTCGGCCACGGAATCGAGAACGGCCATCAGGCCGAGCTCGTCATCCACGGCTACAGCAGGGTTTTTCTCATTTTTACGTAACAACTTGAGCACCTTGGCCTCCGGTGGTTTCTTGCGGATCGAGACATAGATGGGAATGTCTCGATTTCCGGCGGTAAACCGACGACGCTTGAGTAAGGTGAGTTTTGAACCTTTGGCCGGTTGGACCTGTTGCCCCTGTTCGCTATTGAGTACCTTGACGCTGGTACAGCAAAACGTATCTTCGGAGTGCTGCGAGTAAAGATAGACGATATCATGTTCACCTATCTTCAGATTTTTGCTCCATACATAGTCGTTGAGAAAATGTAAAAAGGTGGAAAACTTTTCTTCAATTCCTGTTTCTCTTTCCCGCTGATCAATGCTGCCGGCCAGATTCATCAGTACCAGTTTGCGACGTGCTTCAAACCGGGCTTTCTTGTGATATCTATCATTGAACATGATAAGCAGCAGGGTAACCGGGTCGTTGGCTACTTCGATTTCGTTGGTCGTGTCGACAAAGGAGGCATAGGGCTTGAGTATCTTTGCCTTGAGCGAATTCACCACTGCATCGGCGGTGCGGGCATAATCACTTACCCTGGCTTCGATTTCTCTGGGCGACCCGTTCAGGCCAAACATATTGCCGAGCAGTAAACAGGCACGTTTACTGCGGTGCGCCTGCTCTTCTGGATGTTTGAGAAGTTCATCGAGCTGAGAAAAACTGGAAATCTCCAGAAATTCGAAGACCTGGCTACGCAGAGCTCGATATTTGGTGCTGTTGGTTCGGTCCCGGCAGAGATTTTTGACCCACTGTCGGGTGTGCGGGGAGAACGGTTTAGTCACATAGACACTGTCCTCAACCGCCAGCGGCCCATGCTGCTGCAGTGAGGTAAATACGCTGTCTTCACTTATAACGGACATGTAATCTTCCTGTTTGATTCATGATGGCATTGTTCCACTGTATGGAGTTTTTTTGCGCCATCTTGTACGTATGTTTTTAAAGGCTTTATTAACCTTGAAACTGTCGACTTTCTTCTTACAATTTGTCGGGCATTCTACCGGCTATTGAAAATATAAGCAGGTGAAAAATTGTCTGGAGCACGGAATTACCAGACAAAAAGGTGAAGACAAATCATACTTGAGTTATAATCGGTTTTTTGTTACGTGAAGGTAAGACATTTGTCCGCACTGCCAGGCAGCTGCGGTTTTTATTTTTTCAACTCTATAAGTGGAAAGAAGCATGTATAGAAATTTCAGTATTGTACCAAATATAATGTTTGGCAGAGGTTCATTCAGTCAGCTGGGCGATATTATCGCGCCGCACCGGTTGCATCCCGATTCGTATTTCGTGTTTGTTCTGGACGACGTTTTTAAGGGTAAGCCGCTGGAAGGCAGGTTGCCCGTACAGGGCGATGACTTGAAACTCTTGGTAAATGTCGATGATGAACCGAAAACGAGTTATATCGACGCCCTTGTCCAGCAGATTCGAGATTACAAGGACAGTAAACCTGACGGTATTGTCGGTATCGGCGGCGGGGCGGCTATGGATATTGCCAAGGCTATTTCGCTCATGTTGAATAATCCAGGATCATCAGCCGATTACCAGGGGTGGGATTTGATTAAAAATCCGTCCGTCTACCATGTTGCCGTACCCACCCTGGCCGGAACCGGGGCGGAAATTTCCCGTACCGCTATTCTGACCGGACCGGTGAAAAAACTTGGCATTAATTCCGATTATACGGTCTACAACCAGATTGTTTTCGATCCCGAACTGCTTGCCGGAGTGCCCAAAGACCAGTGGTTTTATACCGGGATGGATTGTTATATTCACGACGTTGAATCTTTGCAGGGTACCTTTATCAATGAGTTCAGCAGGGCCTACGGCGAGAAGTCCATTGATCTGTGTCGTCAGGTGTTTCTTGAGGATCATCACGATAAAGATGATAAGCTGATGATGGCTTCCTATTTTGGCGGCATGAGCATTGCCTATTCCCAGGTTGGCGCCTGTCATGCTCTGTCATACGGGCTTTCCTATGTTCTTGGCATCCATCATGGTATCGGCTGCTGCATCGCCTTTGACTACCTCGATGAAATCTATCCTGAAGGGGTGCGGGAATTCAGGCAGATGATGGAAAAACACCAGATAACGCTGCCGCGAAATCTTACTGCCAATATGGACAGGGAAGCCCTCGACCTGATGGTGACAACCGCCCTTAACCTGGTGCCCTTGTGGGAAAACTGTCTGGGACCGGATTGGCAGAAGAAAATGACCCGTGAACGGTGTCTGGCACTCTATAAGCGGATGTAATTTTGGCTGATTCATTAACTGCTTGCTGGCGAGGAGCCAGACGGGCTCTGCCGATTGTGCTCGGTTATGTGCCTATTGGGTTTGCCTACGGGGTGCTGGCCGGGAAAAGCGGTTTGTCCGAGGCCAATACCCTGTTGATGTCGTTCATTGTTTTTGCCGGCTCCGCTCAATTCATCGCCGTCGGTCTCTTTGCGTCCGGAACGGGGCCTGCGGCGGTGATCCTCACCACCTTTGTGGTTAATCTGCGCCATATGTTGATGGCCGCGTCGCTTGCTCCCTACCTTTCCGGATGGAAAAAGCGTTATCTGGCTTTCTTTTCCTTTGAACTGACCGATGAAACCTTTGCCCTCCACTCATCGGCCGCCGGAAAATTAAACGAGTGCAGGCTGGAGGCGCTGTCGCTTAACATGACCGCCCAGTTTTCCTGGGTGGCTGGAACCGCGCTCGGCCTTATTGCTTCCGGCCTCATTGGCGATATTAAACCGCTTGGCCTGGATTATGCTTTGGCGGCAATGTTTATTGGACTTCTCGTTGGCCAGTGTCAATCGCCGGTACGGATTATTACGGCTATTTTATCCGGGATTATCGCCACTCTGTTGTATCTGGCCGGATGGCATCAGTTTCATATTATTGTCGCAACAATAGCCGGGGCTACTTTGGGGCTGGGGGTAGAGCTGTGGATCAAACGCTGATCTTCTGGACTGTCGTGGGGATGGCGGTTGTTACCTATCTGCCGAGGCTGCTGCCGACGCTCTTTTTAAGCGGCAGGAATTTACAACCCCTTATCTCGTCCTGGTTGCGCCTGGTTCCTCCTGCCGTTCTGGCGGCAATGCTGGTTCCTTCTCTTCTTGTCCGGGAAGAGAGTGTTACCCTTGGGTTTGATAATCTTTTTTTCTGGGCCGCACTCGTCGCTTTTCCTGTGGCGTGGAAATGGAACAGTCTTTTTGCGACAGTAATAGTCGGGATGGGACTGGTTGCTCTTGGCCGCTCCCTTGGGCTGGGCATGTAATTTGTCATGAACGGGGGATTTAGCAAATCGGAACAGCTGCGTATTGTCCAGCCATTGCTGGACTGGTTTCGCAGAACCAGGAGGGATGTTCCCTGGCGGCGCACCTATGATCCTTACCATGTCTGGATATCAGAGATTATGCTCCAGCAGACCCAGATGGATCGTGGCGTTGCCTATTTTTTGCGTTGGATCGAGCGGTTTGCCGACGTTCGGGCGGTGGCGGCAGCAGAAGAACAGGAGATCCTTAAATATTGGGAAGGGCTTGGTTATTATGCCAGGGCAAGAAATCTGCACAAAGCCGCCAAGGTCATGGTCCTTGAGTATGGCGGGAAGGTTCCCTGCGAGTATGAACAACTGCTGCGCTTGCCGGGGATTGGGCCCTACACCGCAGCTGCCATCGCCAGTGTGGCCGGAAATTATGATGTGCCGGTGATCGACGCCAACGTTACCCGGGTCTATGCCCGGTTGTTTGATATTGGTGAGCCGGTCAAGGAACGCCTGGTGCAGAAGCGTCTTGCCGAGATTGCGGAAAACCTCCTGCCCCGTGGGCAGGCGAGGGCCTATAACCAGGCGCTGATGGATTTAGGCGGTCTGGTCTGCACGCCGAAAAACCCAAGCTGTTCGCAGTGTCCGATTGCCGCCGCGTGTGCCGCCCTCGCTCTAGGAACGGTTACAGAGCGACCGGTTATCCGACCTGGGAAAAGGAGTATCACTATCCATAAAGTGGCTGGAATCATCGGCTTTAACAAGAAAATCTACATTCAACAGCGTCAGGCAGATGATGTCTGGGGTGGACTTTGGGAATTTCCCGGCGGGCAGGTGGAAGAAGGTGCGGCGGATGACAGAATTGCTGCTACTATTTTACAGGATACCGGTCTGGTTGTGGTTCCGGTTGAGTTTATCACCAGGGTGATGCATCAATATACCCATCATAAAATACTTCTCGACTGTTTCTGGTGCAGGCTGACGGGAGATAATTGCCAGCCTGTACTGCATTCGGCCTGCGATTATCGGTGGATTGATCCACTTCAGCTTGGCCGGTTCGCCTTTCCGGCAGGCCCGCGAAAACTTCTTAAGTTCCTGACCACCAGGCAGCCTGAATTGTTTGATGGTCACTTCTAGGGCGTATTTATAGATCGACTGCCAGGCCCAGTGCTTAACCTGGCTGATAGACAAGTTCGACAGGGCAATGGTCAGAGCCTAAAATGTCGTGGAGAATGGCGGCACTTTTGACTCTTTTTCTAGCCGCTTCATTGACACAAAAATAATCAATACGCCACCCGATATTTTTGGCCCGGGCACTGAAACGATAGCTCCACCAGGTGTATTGTTCGGGTTCCTGGTTGAATATTCGAAACGTATCGACATAGCCTGCCGCGACAAAGCTGTCCATCCAGGCTCTTTCTTCCGGGGTGAAGCCGGCATTCTTCACGTTATTTTTTGGATTTTTCAGGTCGATCTCTTTATGGGCGACATTGAAGTCTCCGCAGAGTATCACCGCCTTTTTCTTCTCCAGTTCCTTGGCAAATTCGATCATTTTTTCATTGAAACGGAGCTTGTAATCCAGGCGGACGAGTTTCTCGCCGCTATTGGGAAAATAGATATTGATCAGATAATAGCTCGCAAATTCCAGAGTCAGCACTCTGCCTTCGCAATCAAATTCAGGATCGCCAATGCCGTAATGTACCGTCACCGGCTTTATTCGAGTGTAAAAAGCAACGCCGGAATAGCCTTTTCGTTCAGCGCTGTGCCAATAGGATGTGTAACCGGGGATATTCCGCAGCTCTTCGGAAAGTTGATCCGGCTGTGCTTTGGTTTCCTGCAGGCAGACGACATCAGCATCAAAATCCGGCAGCATATTGATAAAACCTTTCTTTTCTACGGCACGGATGCCGTTGACATTCCAGGAAACGAATTTCAGCGTGCTGTTGTTATCCATTTGAACTCCGGGTCTTTTGCGGGGACGAACCCCTTGCTGGGGACATTTTTTCTCTAAAGGGCAGATATCACAGTGGGGAGCAACTGGCCGGCAGATCGACTGACCGAAGGCTACCAGAATCGAATTTACCCCAATCCAGTGTTTGGCCGGCAGCTTGGCCCGCAGGGCCATTTCGGTTTTCAGCGGTGTGTCTGTTTCGACATACCGCCATATATTCATAATCCGGTGCACATGGGTGTCAACACAGATAGCAGGTTTCTGAAAGGCTACGCTGACCACCAGATTGGCAGTCTTTCTCCCGACACCCGGCAAAGTGATGAGTTCCTCGATTGTTTCCGGTACCCTGCCGCCGAACCGGTTGAGGCCTTCCGGCAATCTGGTCAGATGTTTCGCCTTGGTTTTGTAGAAGCCGACCGGATAAATAAGAGCAGCGATTTTTTCTTCTGACAGCAGTGCCAGTGAAGCAGCGTCCGGTGCGTGTCGAAAGAGCCGGGTTGATGCCTGGGCGGTGGTTTCATCTTTGGTCCTGGCTGACAGGATAGTGGCAACCAGAACTTTAAAGGGATCTCTGGTCTGCACTGCAATAAGATCGACAACCGGCACCTGTTTGTCGGCTATGGCCGATGCTACAGTGATGAGAAAAAAATCAATGTCGATGGTCATGCCGCGGGTTCCAGCAGGTCCTGCTCGAAACAGAGGGTGGCAAAATAGTCCTCCACCTGTTCTGCCCGGCGGATGAGTTCAACTTTCCCGTCGGCGGTGAGCAGCAGTTCCTTGGGACGAAGGTTGCCGTTATAGTTGAACCCCATGGCACTCCCGTGGGCACCGGTGTCGTGGATAACGAGGATATCGCCGTCATCTATTTTCGGGAGTTCACGCTGAATGGCAAACTTATCATTATTTTCACAGAGCGAGCCGACCACATCGACAATTTCTTTGGCTGTTTTCCCGTCCTTGCCGAGGACATCAATATGATGATAGGCGCCATACATACCCGGCCGCATAAGGCAGCTCATTGAAGCATCAACCCCCACGTAGGTTCGATAGATATCTTTTCGATTGATCGCTTTCGTCACCAGGACACCGTGGGGACCGGTGATGAAGCGGCCGCTCTCCATGTACAAAGCAGGTTCGTATCCATGCTGCCGGTGAAAATTTTTAAAGAGCGCGGTGATATCCCGTCCCATGGCATCCAGGTCCAGGCCGGCAACACCGGGTTTGTAGGGAATGCCAAGGCCGCCGCCGATATTGATGAACTCAAAGGTGATCTCGAGCTGGGCGGAGATCTCGGCAATAAGTTCCAGGAGCATCACACTGGTCTGGACCATATATTCATAGTTCAGTTCATTGGAAGCGAGCATTGTATGAATACCGAACCGCTTGACGCCAAGGGATTTTGCCTGACGATAGGCCTCGATAATCTGATCGTCGCTCACCCCGTATTTCGCTTCAACCGGCGTGCCGATAATATCGTTGCCGGTTCTTTTGGTGCCGGGATTATAACGAAAACAAAGCAATCCCGGGAGACTTGGCACTTTGGCAAGCAGGTTGAGGTCATCGAGGTTGAGGACGGAACCGCCGTCTGCTGCCGCCTCGATAAAATCAGCCTCGCTGGTATTGTTGGAGGTGAACATGATATCCTCGCCTCGTCCTCCGGCCCCACGGCTGAGGCGGAGTTCGGCGATAGAACTGCAGTCAAAGCCGAAACCGATATCTTTCATGATCGCCAGAATTTTCGGATTAGGCAGGGCTTTTACGGCGTAGTATTCACGAAAACGATCGATTCCAGCGAAGGCTTTTTTCAATTGATTGCCCGTCTCTCTGATTCCAGCTTCGTCATAGATATGAAAAGGTGACCCATAATGATCGGTAATCTGCTCTAATACGGGAAATAGTCGATCTTTAAAGGCTTGTGACATTGGCATGAGCGTGCTTCCTTGTTTATTATACAGATTTTGGGATGAGTATTCGGCTGGTTTCTTTAATCGTCGATAAAACCGTCTCGGTGCTGGTAGAGAGTACTCCGTCTATTGTCGTAATTTTTTCCTGCAACAGCTGGCCAAGGGAGGTGGTATCAGCGCTGCGTATTTTTATAAGATAGCAGTCGCTGCCGGAGACGAAGTGTACTTCCTGGATCTCGGGAATGAGCGACAGCGCCGTGCCCACCTTGTCTGACAGGGCTGCGCTGGTCCTCACATGAACAAAAGCCACCTGGGCACTGTTAAAGCGTTCAGGGTTAAGCCGTACCTCATAACCATCTATGATCCCTTGTTTTTCCATTTTACGAATCCGTTCCAAAACAGCCGATGGTGCCAGACCGACCTGTCGGGAAACTTCAATATTGGGAATCCGGGCCTTTTCCTGCAGAATGTTTAAAATTTCAAGACTGATGGTATCCAACATATTTTCTCCTTATTTATCCGAAAATATATTCTCAAAACCAAAGATGTCAAGAACAATGTTCTGTTTTAAAGAAAAATACGTGAATATATTCTGCTTTGAGACTTTTTGACAGACAACAATTCTTTGGCTATTCTTATGGAGAAAATAAATCCTATAATATTCTTTATTTATAGAAAAAGATGGCTTGAGTCGGATCGACAACTACACAAACAGGTGTCGGCGCTTGTTTGTTCAGGCGTTTACTGAATAATTTGGTTCATTCGTGTAGGAAAAAGTTGTGGATGGAGTATACTGATATACAACACAAGAATGAAAAAAGAGGCGGATCGGCCATATGTCATGAAGTGAGAGGATTCTATTGTCAACAATTACTATTATAGTGCCCACACTCAATGAGGCGGAGAATGTTGACCTGTTGCTCGAGAGAATTTTGCGCGTCAGGCAATCATCCAATCTCGATTTTGATATTCTCTTCGTTGATTCTGCCTCCGCCGATGCAACCGGCGATCGTGTTCTGGCCTGGCAGGATAAAGGCCCGGTTCGTCTTCTCCGGCAGGAATTCGATATAGGCCTTGCCGGTGCTGTTATAGCCGGTGCCCGCTATACCGATGCAGAGTATGTACTGGTTATGGATGCCGATCTCAGCCATCCTCCCGAGAGTATACCGAAGCTGCTGCAACCTCTTCTTGACGGGACGTTTGATATGGTGATAGGCAGCAGATATGTGGAGGGAGGATCTTTGCCTGACTGGCCTTTTTTGCGAAGACTCTCATCGCGAATTGCCACTCTCCCGGCTCTTTTGTTCTGCAGCGTGAAGGACCCTCTGGCCGGTTTCTTCGCCGTGCAACGCAGACGGCTGACCGATTTATCCGATTCTGTACCAGGCTTTAAGATTGGTCTGGCCATATTGGCGGAATATGGCAGGGATATTCGAGTAAAGGAAATCCCCATCGAATTCAGAGATCGCGATTACGGGTATTCAAAGATGAATCACCGGGTTGCCCTGGCTTATCTGAAGCAGCTCATTGCACTCTGCTTTAAGTGTAAAGCAAAAGGCTTCACTCGATAGGTGATGTTCTCTTCCTGTTCGTCTGATTACAACTCCCTGCCGCCGTCGGCGAGCCTTTTAGGATCCAGCAGCCGCTCTAATTGCGGCCGGGGAATATCGGTGTGTTCCAGGGCCACGTCCAGAACCGTTCGACCCTCTCTTTGCGCAATCTTGCCGATTTCAGCCGCTTTCAGATACCCTACAACGGGGTTCAGCGAAGTAACCAGTATGGGGTTAAGCGACAGGGCATGCGCAAAAACCTGACGATTGACGGTCATGTTTTCTATCGCCTTGCTGCCTAGCGAAGCGGCGCTTCCGGTTAATAGCTCAATGGAGTGAAGGATGCTGTTTGCCGCAAGGGGCAGCATGGTATTTAATTGAAAATTCCCCCCCATCGCCGCGAGATTGATGGTGGTGTCGTTACCAATAACCTGCGCTGTTGCCATGCAGACAGCCTCGGGGATTACCGGATTGACCTTGGCAGGCATGATGCTCGAACCCGGCTGCAGGGCCGGCAGTTTTATTTCTCCAAGACCGGTGAGCGGGCCGGAGTTCATCCACCTGAGGTCATTGGCAATCTTGTTGAGGGCAACTGCACAGGCTTTCAGATGGCCGGAGAACTCGACCACGGTATCAAGACTGCTCATCCCTTTATAGCGTGAAGATGTCTGGGTGAAGGCAAGATCCGTTATTCTGTTGATATGGGCTATTGCCTTGGCCGGGAAATCCGGATGGCAGTTGACCCCGCTGCCAACCGCGGTCCCGCCCAGCGGAAGACGGCTCAGTCTTGGCAGCGCCGATTCGATGCGTTCTCTGCATTCATCGATTTGTGCTGCCCAGCCCTCCAGTTCTGCCTGCAGTCGAATGGGCAGCGCATCCATCAGATGGGTTCGGCCCGTTTTTATAATATCGCTATGTTCTGCACCGAAAGCACGGATGATTGCCGCGAGATCCTGCAATGCGGGCAAGAGTGAGTTCGTTGCACTGCAAACCGCCGACACCTGAAGAGCCGTGGGAATCACGTCGTTGCTGCTTTGGCTGAGATTTACCTGGTCGTTGGCCGATAATTCGACGCTTTTTCTGCGAACCATGCCGACAATGACTTCATTGACGTTCATATTGGTGCTGGTCGCGGATCCGGTCTGGAAAATTGATATCGGGAACTGATCGATCGGTTTTACTCTCTCCAGTTCATTCACCGCATCACAGATGAGTTGAACTTCCTTTGCCGGCAGCAGGCCGAGTTCACCATTGGCAGCAGCAGCAGCCGATTTAATGAGGAGAACCGCTTTAATAAAACTCCAGGGGAGCGGCTGTGACGAAATGGTGAAATTTTCTACAGCTCGCTGGGTCTGGGCGCCGTAAAGCGCAGTCAGAGGTACCTTGACATCCCCCATACTGTCCTTTTCGATTCGATATATAGCTGTTTTCATGTGGATTCCTTTATTCGCATGGTCTGTGAGTCGTACAACAGCAAACTAGACGTGAAGTGGTCTGTTGTCAAGCTGACGAAAAGACATGCGGGTAGGGAAAAGGGCAGGGCGGGGAGATACCTGGATCAGCCTGTTGACCGGATAATATCCGGTCAACAGAAAGGGGAGAATTACTTCTTCCAAAGTCCATGCAGGTTGCAGTAGGCACGGGCAGTTACAGCATCGGCTGCGCACGGGAAAAAAGCCGCAGGTTTATCGGACGGGTGAAGAAACTGACGGTATACGGCGTCGCCGGCAGAGAGTTCGATCCATTCAATGAAATGGGCATCGGTCATTGGATGATCGACTGAACCAACATTGACCTGCCAGCCGCCATCACGTTTTTCCAGGGTGGGGACATGTTTTTCTACTGCTGCGTCGGTGGTGTTTTCGTTCTGCATGGTCATCTGCTGGCCGCAACACATCAGTTCTGCACCACCAGCGGTGAGGATTTCGGCAATGTTGCCGCAAATTTCACACTTATATACTCCCAACTTTTTCGACATTCGTTTTCCTCCTGTTTGAATGAATAGATTCCAGTCAGCACCATCAAATCTCATTGGAATTAACATCTAAATAGATAATTGATGCAATTTCAATAGTATCTGCGGTTAGACCGGCCGGTTTGTACAATCCTCAGAAGCCTAGATTAATCACAGATTGTCTGGTCTGCAATTATTTTAAAGGTCATGTCTTAAAAAGAATCATTTTCACCTGCAAATATATCACATCAATTCGAAGAATCTTTCCGAAAGATAAAGAGTGTGCTACTTTATTTCTTTGTGTAATCAGTAATTAATCGTTATAACTGCAAAATATAACAGTTCACAGCTTGGCAAAATTATCCACAAAGCAGCATTATTTTGACCTGGTTGCGACGTTGTTTCAATTCGGCAAAGGTGCAACAGGTCGGGAAGTTACTAAAGTAATCAGAGGTGGAAACTTTTGAGAATCTTCTCAAGCACAAATCAAGGAGAAATTATGAAAGTAAGAAACATTCAAAAAATGCTTATCGGAATCGTCATGTTGCTGTGTATGGCGGCTATAAATACACAGGCTGCCGAATATACTCATGAAGTGAAATCTAAAAAAATCGCTTTCGCCTGGAAAGTCGATGGAAATAAGCTTGCCGTCAAGCTCACCGCCGAAACAGATGGGTGGGTAGGAATCGGATTCAACCCCACAAGCGAAATGAAGGGTGCCAATTTTATCCTTGGGTATGTGAAAAATGGAGTGGCAGAAGTAGAAGATGATTTCGGCACTGATGAAAATTTGCATAACCCTGACACCAAACTTGGCGGAACCAGCGATGTAACCCTGGTTGGCGGAACGGAAACCGGTGGCGTGACCACTATAGAATTTACTATTCCCTTAAACGCAAGCGATAAAAATGATACGAAAATCGATGTGAATGGCGACACCACCGTGTTGCTGGCCTACGGAGCCGGCCGTGACAGTTTTATGTCCAGACATACATATCGAACAACTGTTAAGGTCAACCTGAGTACCGGGGCTGCGCAAAATCTGGAGTAGCCGGGTGGTATGGACCGACAATTGTGGCAAGCAGTCGTCCTTGGCTGCTTGCCACAATTGCTTGCTTTCTGCTTTAATATGATCCGGCCAAGAAAATGTCTGATTATGAGCTGGTACAAATTGGGGTGCTGTTGTTTTTGTATAATTCTGGCTATTTTGATCGGTTTTATCTTCAGGGATTGGCATACCGATAACAGCTGGAGAATTTTATGACCCCGGTACAAGGTGTAGATCAGGCATTCTGGTACATTCTCGGCATATTCGTTGTCCTGCTGTTTGGTATCACGGTGGTAATGGTTTATTTCGTCGTGAAATACCGACGCAGCCAAAACCCTGTTGGCTCTGATATTCGCGACAACTATAAACTGGAAATCATCTGGACAATTGTTCCAACCCTCATCGCTCTAGCCATGTTTGTTATCGGCTGGTCTTCATACGTTGGTTTACGTACTGTTCCTAAAGATGCTATGGAGGTTGAAGTTCTGGCGCAGCAGTATTCATGGCTTTTCGTTTATAACAACGACAAGGAAACGGAAAATGAATTGGTGGTTCCTGTCGGCAGAGCTGTCAAACTGAACATCTCATCTTTGGATGTCCTGCATAGCTTTTATCTGCCGGCGTTTCGAATCAAGGTTGATGCGGTGAGGGGAATGCCGACTTATGCCTGGTTTTTTGCCGATCAGTTAGGGGAGTACGATATCCAGTGTACCGAATACTGTGGTGTTGATCATTCGGCCATGGTCGCCAAACTGAAAATTATCCCGGAAAAAGAGTTTGCGGCCTGGCTCGAAAAAGAGAGCGATTGATCGTTCGCATGATGAATTTGGGCGCTTTTTTAAAGACTTTGCCAAAAAATATGCGGTATCGACTGAAGTTGACTAAGGCTCCGCTCTGCCTGCTGATTGGGTGTTCGGCCCTGTTTGGCACTATTTTAGCCGATCCGATCATCGGGTTTGGAACCCTGCTGGTTGGCTGTGGAGTCTTTGTGCTGGCAATGGGAGCTGCCACGCTGAACAGCCTCCAGGAGTATCGCCTTGACAGTGAGCTGTTAAGAACCAGCAACAGGCCTCTGCCCTCCGGAATTCTGTCCCTCCGACAGGCCGGCTGGCAAGCCGCGATTTTATGCATTGCGGGATTGCTGCTGCTCTTTTGGGCAACCAGGACAGTTGTACCTTCGTGCACTGCCGTTTTTGCTGTTTTTTTATATAACGGAGTGTATACCCCGCTCAAAAAAAGGACTGTTCTGGCTATTGTTCCCGGCGCAGTTTGCGGGGCTCTGCCGCCCTATATCGGTTGGCTTGCCGGTGGTGGGGGATCTCTTGCCTATTCGGCTCTCCTGTTGTTTGCTCTTTTGGTTTTGTGGCAGATACCACATTTCTGGCTGGTGCTGTTAACTTTTAAAGATGAGTATGCCAAGAGCAGCTTACCGCATTTTCTACAGTTGTTTGGAGAAGACAGCCTTAAACGTTTTTTTATTACCTGGCTCGGCGCCCTGGTTCTGGTCATGTTTATGTTTCTTGGCCTCTCTTTTTCTCTCAGCTTCATCTGGCGGGCAATGATTATCGCCAACGGCTGCCTGTTGCTGGGAGCATTTATTTACGGTCTGGTGTTCAGGCAAAAATCGGCGTACCGGGCTCTTTTTATTATTTTGAACGCGGCTCTTCTGGTGCATATGCTGGTTCTTGCCGCAGGTCGGATCATGGCGTACAGATAGGGGCGACAGGGACTGAAGAGTCGCAAAAAAAAACAAGGAGGACAGTAATGGATATAGAGTGGGCCTATATGCGTAAAGGATGAGTTTCCTGTAAAAAAGCCTGGACGGTTTTTGCTGAAAAAAAGATCGTAATTACGAATGAAGTGAATGCGAAAAATCAAAGCTTCGCCGCCGACGACGCCTGGCGAATAGTTGCCGGTGCTGACAAGATATATGTCGCCAGCGGTAAAAACATAGTCGAATTCAATCCCGCCATTGCTGGTAAAGAAGAAGTGCTGCCGAAAATAACTGGCCGAACCGGTAATCTTCGGGCGCCAGCCTTCAAACGAGGGAATGTCTTTTATATCGGCTACAACACTGCCTTGTATGATCTCCTCGGGTAGTTTCCATAACGTGGACGACTGCATTAAAAAGGGTGGAGAAGCTTTAAAAGCTTCTCCACCCTTTTTGTAGCTTAACGGCGGATATGATTAATGATGATTGGTCAGATATTCGGCCACGCCCTCTGCAGTCGGTTTCATTGCTTCTTCCCCTTTGTTCCAATTAGCCGGACAGACTTCGCCATGCTTTTCGGTAAACTGCAGGGCGTGGAGGATTCGTAGCGCTTCATTGACATTTCTGCCGAGTGGCAGGTCGTTGACCACCTGATGACGAACTATGCCTTCTCTATCAATTAAGAAAAGTCCGCGAAGAGCGATACCTTGATCGAGAAGTACCTCGTAGGATTTTGATATGGATTTGTCCAGGTCGGAGACAAGAGGGTACTTGATTTTGCCAATACCGCCATCATGTACCTTGGTGTTCTTCCAGGCGAGATGCGAAAACGCCGAATCGATAGAGATTCCGATGAGTTGACAGTTGTGTTCGGTAAATTCATCAACTGCCTTATCAAAGGCGAGAATCTCCGAAGGACAGACAAAGGTGAAGTTGAGAGGGTAAAAAAATAACAGGACATATTTTCCACGGAAATCGGTTAGGCTGAAATCATCTTTGAAAGAATTATCAGGCAGAACAGCCGTTGCGGTAAATGCAGGTGCTGGTTTAGTCACTAACAGGCTCATAATCAGTCTCCATACTGGAATTATTATTTCAGGGTATTCGAATGAAATTAGGACTATCTAACTAGTATGGCAAAAAAGGAGCTGCAGTGCCGTCAATTATGAGATCTGGACACTGCAGCTTTATGGGGTGCCCTGTACCTTCAAGGGCATCAAGTCTAATTCAGGTTAACCTGCAGTTTACCGGAATTAGTCCACTTTCCAGAAAGATTCTTGCTCCGCGCCGCACAAGGGGCAGACCCAATCTTCGGGAAGATCGTCCCATGCTGTTCCTGGAGCTACACCATTATCCTCATCACCGACTGCCGGATCATAAATGTAACCACAAGGACATTCCATTTTCTGCATTTGTTGTTCCTCCTAAAGTGTAAAGACAATGATATTTATTACTACTGCCACTCTAATGTAGCAAATGCTCTGCAAGTGTCAATAATAAACATGCCACCAAAACATAAATGCCAATTTTACCTCTTCTGGGCAATGATTTTTTTACATGGTATCAAGGCTGTGGCTGTTGCGGACACTATATTGCCAGCGACCCCAGGGCCATCTCCAGCCAT
>AMWB02116685.1_pt2 | contig 19467 bp, 17 predicted proteins | sample 200311 | NCBI WGS metagenome assembly AMWB02 (sample SAMN02737377, study PRJNA173069) | bioreactor metagenome | biome: anode biofilm in microbial fuel cells | place: USA: California | collected 2010-12-16 | reverse complement strand
CCCGGGCGGATCGAAACATTGGCTGCGGCACGGCCCTTAAAGAGACGTTCTGATTCTTCCGTCAGGGCCGCCAGAACCAGTTGAACGGGAGTCCCGCCCATGCTGGCTGAAAACAGGGCCTCGCCAATATCCCCCTGGCCCCGGAGCAGTTGCTCCGCGCCATCACGAAGTTCCCGCGCCCCCAGGCCAAACATCGTCGAAAAATATGCCTGATCCACACTGCTCAGAAAAGGGATCAGTGCCGCATCCGACAACGGATTGCCGGCAGAGTCCAACAACGTATTTTTATTTCCCTTGCGGCGCTGGAACACCAGTTTTTCTCCGGCCCGATTGCATACCTCACCCTGAATTCGCAATTCCTTGTAATCGTGCAGAAAATTGTCAGAAGACTGGCCATGAATGCCGAAGAGCAGATCGCGAAATGCGCGCAGCAGAGAACTTTTGCCTGCTTCGTTGGGTCCATGGATGACTTGCAGGTCGCCATCGGTTGCGGGAAACCGGATGTCCAGATTTGTAAAAGGCCCGAAGGCCGGGATGTGCAGCCGCTCAAATCTCATATCCCCTGCCCTCCCTTGGTTCCCAGGGCATCCAGAATGATGGCTCTTACCTCTTCCAGAATAGCTACGCTGCCATCTCCCGCCCAATCGGATTCGACTTCGCTCCGGACTTCACCCGGCAGCACGCCGAGCATTTCCCTGATTTCTCCGGGAAGGTTTTCAGGTTCGACCCTGGCTTGTTCCAGGGTTTCCAGAACGATTCGGGTCAGGGCATCCCGCTTCGCAAGTTGCGCCAGGTCATACATGGGAGCCGTCAACACCTGGATACGTTCCATCCAGATGGCATCCTGGCCCTGATCCTGAGCGCAGGCCAGGAGCTCGGCGCGCCAGCGGTAAGAATCCCGGTGAAGCGAGCCGTGCAAGGGCGTTGCCCCGGTAAAGACAATCCGTGCCGCGACCAGCCGTCCCGCCGCTTCGCTCACGGCATGGGCCATCGATTGGGCAACAAGGCGGAGGACTTCCTATTCCTCCGCCACGCCGCTCAGATCGATCTCAAGCACCCGCCACCGGACAACATCCAGATCGCGCCAATCCACACGCGCCACCTCCAGGGAATCATCCACCGTCACCAGCCGGCAGCCGTGCGGCCCCGACTCCCGGACATCCCGTCCCTGACAATTCCCCGAAAACACGATCCAGGGGTCCCGGCTGATCACCTCCGGCTGGTGAATGTGACCCAGTGCCCAGTAACCATACCCTTTCTGACGCAGATCCGTTTCCGAACACGGCGCGTAGGTGTCGTGACCGGGGCGGCCGGTCAGGCTGGTATGCAGCATCCCGATGTTGAACCTGTCCGGTACGGCAGCGGGAAAATCCGGCACCAGATTCTCCGGCACAGCCCGGTGCGGGAATCCGCGGCCGTGAATCACCACGGGATGTCCGGCGACTTCCCTGGACTCTGTTGTCCGGGTGGAAAACACGTGCACATTCTCCGGAAGGCTCAGTTTCCGGGATATCACCGATGCTGCGTCATGGTTTCCTGCGATCAGATAAACCGGAATGCCTTTTTCGAACAAGCGGGCCATTTGCCTGCGAAAGAAAAGGCCCGTGCTGTAATCCTTCCAGTCTCCGTCATAAAGATCGCCGGCAAGGATCATAAAATCAATATTCTCATCAATCGCCAGTTGAATCAGGTTCTCGAAAGCCCGCCGGGTTGCTCCGCGAAGGACATCAACGGGTGCCCCGTCATGCGCTTCAAGGCCCTTCAGCGGGCTGTCGATGTGAGCGTCGGCAGCGTGGATGAAACGTATCATGGCAGAAGTCCTTTTTTACTCACTGAGCACCTTGAGCAGGGCATCTTTTGCATCCGCATAATACACAACCGTGACCTTGGTGGCCAGATCGTCGGGCAGCTCAAAAAGTTGCTTGCGCGCGGAGACAGGTATGAGAATTGTCTGCGCCCCTTTGTCGGCGGCCAGTTCGATGATGCTGACGGCGTTATAAATGGGTTCGATCGATCCCCCGAGATTGAGTCCGCCAACGATGACAAGACCGCCTTCCAAGCTGCGCTCCACCAGCGCGGAACACATGGCGATCAGGATGGGAATCCCCGTTGCCGCGGCGCTCTTGCAGGCATCAAATGCGCGGAACTGGATGGTGAATTCATGGGAACGCGGGTCGCGGTCTCCGACCAGTTCCTTTGATCTGGTATACAGGTTCTGTTCGGCGCAGCGCACGCTTTCCTTGAGCGGCCCCGGTGGGCTTTGGTTGAGAATTTTCACCCCGCTGCCCGGCCCTTCGGATACTTCGATGCGGAAAAGTCCGGGATTCTCATCCGTGCCGCCGGGTGATATCGCCCACACCTGGCCGGCCGGAAGCGGATCGCTGCCGATGCTGTTTTCGCTATGAAGCTCCGGTGTGGAGACAAATTGCTCCATCCCATCCGGAATCATGGTGAAGCTGAAATGCGTGTTTCGGAATTCGGCAGCCCCGATGCGCTTTTGCTGCTCCTTCACCCTTCTGCGGCATTCCAGGGCGAGCTTTGCAGCCCACGCGATGGCATCGTCCGGAATGTCGGCTTCGGGATCGGGGAACATCAGCTTGAGCAGCCCGCTCATCGTTTTTTGCGTAGCGGACGTGTCGCGTCCGCTTAATGCTCCCCCGAAGATGATTCGTCCCTGGAGATTGTTGACCCGGCTCTGGGAGCGCAGATGGTTCCAGCACGAAGAAAGGAAATCGCTGACCAGACCAAAATGATCGGTCAACTGATCCCGGTTTACTTTGGGAACGCTCCAGCCGGGAATATAGGCATGAATGCGGTCCATAAAGGCCGTGTCATCACGCATTTCCGGCGGGAGTGGCCCGAGCAGGTGCCCGATCCGCTGCTGGTGTTCCACATCGACCTCAAAGTTCCCCACCATAACGATGCCGCCGAACCCGCGAATGCTTTCCTTGCCCCGGCTGAATTCCCCCGACTCCATGTAGCCTTTCATGATGTTCACCCCGTCCTTCTGATCAAAGGAAATCCCCGAGACTTCATCAAAACAGACCACATCATATTGGCAAACGAGGCCGCGCTGGCCATTGGCGTTGTTGACGAACATCTTGGCCACGGTGGCCTTGCCGCCTGAAACCAGATGCGCGTAAGGCGACACCTGCTGATAAAGATGACTCTTGCCGGTTCCGCGCGGACCCAGTTCCACCGCATTGTAATTGTTTTCAACAAATGGAACCATGCGAAGCAGCATGACATTGCAGGTGCGGTCTCCGAGCACCGACGGCTCCAGCCCCACGCTGCGAAGAAGCAGGTCCCGCCATTCCTTAAACGTAAACAGCATTCTGCCCTTACACAGGGTTTCCAGCACATCGCGCTTCGAAAGCTGAATTTCGCGCAGGGATTCGATGCCAAAAGGCCGTCCGCTTTTTTCTTCTGCAATGCTGGGGTCGTAAGTAAGATCCAGCTCCGCGTAAAACCCCCCCGTCAACATGCGGTCGTGGGTGTGGACCAGGTCGTCCGCGATACGCACATCATTAAGCCGGACACTGGGCAGTTCTGCCACAAAACAATCGTTCTTTGCATCCAGCCTGGCCTTGATAAGATCGATGAGTTTTACGTGGCCCTGCTCCTTGGCGCGGGCCTTGAACAGCTCCTCCTCACCTGCCCGGACCGTTCGGCTTGCCAATTGCCGTTGGACGATGGCCAGTCCTTCCTGAATTTCGGTCTCATCCACACTGGCACAATATCGCCCGAGAAGAAACTCAGCCACATAGGTAGGCACCGGATACTGTCCCTTGAACTGGCGAACCAGATCTTTTCGGACGAGGTATCCCTCAAAAGCCTTGGCAGCGATCTGGTCCAGCGCGTCAAGCATCATATCAGTTTTCTCCAATAACGACCGGATGTTTAAAAATGGATTGGCCGTTTTGATCAATGGCCACAAGGAAAGCATCAGTACCCAAAGCCTTGTCATCCGCCACCAGAAGGCTGATCTTCATGCCATCAGCCGCACCGGTCATCGGCTTTGCGGCCAGGCTGCCGGCGGCATCTGAAACGTTTCTGCGGACATCAACGGTAAGGCCCTGCACCCCCTCCAGCACCACGTTCAGCCGCATTCCCGACCACCTCATCTCCTTCAGGACAACCATCCTGGCGCTGCCTGTTTGCCTGGCAGATATCGTCAAGGAGGGAATCAGCGCCTCCTGCAAGGTCAGCCCACCGTGATCGAATTCCTTCCCATCCACGAAACACGACACACCGGGGGCCAGAACGACAGCTTCAGCAGCATCCCAGAACCATGAGGTCATCGGATAGCCATGCCGGGCGCCCGGGCTTGGGATGGCGCAGCGGCCCCAGCGGGACTGGGTGAGATGCTTGGGCAGTTCAACTTTGGGCAGCCCGCCCGGAAGAAGGAGCCAGCCGTGGTCCGTAATGACTTTCACCCTGGCCCACCCGGCCTGAAGGAGTTCAGCGATCCGTTGCTGCAAACCGGATAGCTCTTCTTTGACTCTCCACGCCAATTTTGCGCCCTGGTCATGGCCATAGGTGTCGAGAGAACCCAGCTCAGTCCAGGCACACCCTGCTGGCGAACCAAGATCGTTTGATTCCAGAAAGGAGATCCCGATCTCTGCCAAAAGCTGCTTGAAGCGGGCATGAACCAGTGCCTTGCCGCTGCCTTGTTCCTTGGACTGAAATCCTGTACCTTCCAGCGGTCCGCCCAGTTTTCCGGCAAGCGGCATCCAGGCAGGTTTTGCGGTTGCCGTAACGGTAGGGATTGCCGACCAGTCAAAGCCGAATGCAACCTCTGCCAGAAGACCGGATTCAAGAAGCCTTTCTTCGAGACTCCTTGCCAGATCCATGCGCAGGCCGTCGGCAAAAACATAGACCGTGCCTTCCTCGGCAGGAAGGGTGCGACAGGTCTTTGGCCCCGTGACAGGATAAGTCGCTGCCAGCCCCTGAGCGAGCATGGAAAACTTTTCGAGCCACGGAAGATAGGCCGCCCGAATGGCTGCGGTCACCGCAGTGGTGGCGGCAGTGGACCGTGCGGCGTCCAGCGCACGCAAGACGCTGCGGTCGGCTTTCCAGCCAAGCGTTGCGTAGTACTCAGCCAGTGCTTCCCATGTGGTAGGATTACCGGACGATTGAACGACATCCGCCAATTCCCGCAAGTGGCCGATGGCAATCGCCAGCGCGGATTCCCCAAGGGTTGCCCATACCCAGGTGGAACGCTCGGCATGCTCGGCAGCCAAAGCCTGGATTTTTTCAATGGCATCCTTGGGAGAGGCTGAAGAAAGCTTGATCAAGTCTTTTTCCAGGCGTTCTTCCTCGCTGCGATTCCAGTCAGGCTTGTATTCGCTCCGTTTTTCAAAAAGGGGCATCTGCCCCCTGGTATGCAACAGCTCTTTTATCCCCGGATAGGTGCGCGGCGCTTCCTTGTAGCGTCTCCAGACCAATACCCACGCAGGCTTGCCACTGGCCAGTTTTTCGGCTGCGGTGATCGCACCATCCTTCTCCGGATCAAAGTCATAGGAATCCCGGCAGACCGCACGGAAACTGGCCCAATCCGATCCGGATTTCTCCATCTCCAGTTTGATTTTGCCTGGATCGCCCATCCACCGCAAAAGCGTCCGAACCGGGTCCGGGTTGATGACGGCCCGGAAGTCCGCCGCTTCCAGCCTGCGCCCTTTGAGCGCATCCAGCTCGACATTCAACAACTTGGGCAGGCTTTCCTGGATCGCCTTCTTCGTGTCCTGATCACCGGCGACATCCAGCCCGAGCCCGCCGTCCGCAGAGGAAAAGAAGGCGAACGGCGTCCAGTTCTTCCCGTTTTTCTGCGTCCAGAATTGCCCCTGGAATTGCAGGGCGAACAAATGCCTTGCCTGGTTCGGGCACTGGTCGGCACTGCGGAAGGCGGAGCGGTCGATGCCGGGAAGATAAATCACCGGAATATCCTCGCCGTTTTGCCTTTCCAATTGGTAACGGAGCCAAACAGCCGGACCGATCGCCTGTTCGGGACAATAATCCCCCAAAGACCATAGGACAGGATAGTTTGCCCGCAACGGCGCGATGCACGAGCTCCACAATCTTTCTACATCCGGCCATAGGATCATGCGGGGAGCAGCCAGTTCGTGCTTGTTGTAGGCGGCCGCGTTGCAAATGGATTGGAGGATGGATTTAAGAACGGTCATGAGATTTTATTTTTCATCAAAGTGTATCCAATTGTTCGGCTTCCTTGAGTTTATCGACATCGATCCTGTCTTGTGGTCTTCCGCTCGCTTCTTTTGCTCTGATAAGATCAGCCCGTGAAATAAAAAGAATTTTAAGCTCACCCAGCGCAACAGATTCACGATTTCCCCATGCCTCATCAAACTCGATTCCCGGGATCGACATCATGATATCAATTCGCAACGGCGGCCTTCCCATCTGATAGAAATAGCCTTTGTGCGCAAAGTCATCCGGCGTTAGATTTTCCAGTGGCGCCCCAAATTCCTTCAATGCTGCATACACACCCTTAGCATTGTCTTGATCCGTTGCGATAAACACATCCAGATCCTTCGTGAATCGAGGCTCACTGTATTTCATGACGGCATATCCACCAACGACAAGATAACGGATATTATGCTTTTCGAAAAGTTTCAACAGTTCTTTGAAATCTGGACTCGTCAGCATTTTTCCCTCGAATCAAAAAATAATCATTTAACATCTCCGCTGCTGCCTCGAAAATGGCAATATCTCCCTGAGATTGCCAGAAGCGGATATCGAACAACCGTTTATCATCTGTTATAAGCTGATAATTTTCTTCTATTTTTCTCATTTTATTTCCTGTATAACCCAACGAATTGGGTGAACGTCTCACGGAAGTGAATCCTGTCAGATATTTTCATGCGGGGTGCAGCCAATTCGTGTTTGTTGTAAGAGGCTGCGTTGCAAATGGATTGGAGGATGGATGAGAGAACGGTCATGGGATTGTCCTGGAAAGTATGAAGTATAAATGATGAAGTATGAGGTTCTGTTGAATTCATTATCCTCCACAGGGAAAGGGACGAACTTCATTTTCAAGCCTGTCCTGCAAAGCTTCCGGCGCCGCCTCTTCAGCTATGACTGGCAATATCCGCCAAACGCTTGCCCCACTTTTTGGGGTCCTGGGACATATGGAAAATGCTGTAGACGATCACCTTTCCACCGGTATACTCGTAAAAGATGGCGTACGGGAATCGCCTCACAAATGCCCGACGATACTCATCGTGGACTTTCGCGTAGAGTTCTGGCATGCGACAAATTGACTGAATACAGGCATCCGCACAGTCGAGAAACTCTTCTCCTAAGCCAGACCTTTGAATTTCATACCAGCGATATGCATCATCGACGTCTTGTTGAGCCTCCGGCGCGATTATTAATTCAGCGGCCATAGCGGCTTCGAACCCTGCGTTTAACATCGGTCCACGAAAGACCCGAAGCCGGATTGCTCATCAAGTTGGCTTTTCGACGAGCAAGCTCCTCTTTCTGCCATTCATGCACAGGAACCTCTGACGGGGTAGCAGCCAGATCATCCCAAAGGTCTTCCACCAATTGTAACTTCTCCGGTGGACTTAGGTCAAATATGGAAACATTATTTAAAATCATTGTTACCTCGAATAAAAAATATTCATTTAAAATCTCTGCTACTGCCGAACCAGTGGAGTGGAATTCCTCCGTATCTGAATCCCTTCAGATGTATATTACTGACATAAAGACAAACCAAATGCAAGGGCGGTTGGCCAGTTTGCGACCGCCATTTCGGCAGTGGAGTGGGCCAATCCGGCGAGCATTTCTTTGTCCACGAATCTGTTACAAATTCGGAAATCACCGATTTCCGAATCGTCGGTTTGGCGCTCATGAGCTTGCCTCTTTTTTCCTGGCAAGCGTCAGATGGATGTCATTCCAGCGACTGCCAACAAAATCCTTGCCACCGGTGGGATCGGTGCCCGGCGATTCTTCGCACCAGAACCAGGGATAATCAGCTTTGGGGCGATGGGGTTCGGTGCCGCGGTCTTTGTCTTTGAGTTTCAGGGGAACTGTTCGGAAAAGACCGGCACCACGTTTGCCAACGTCTCCTGCCAGGAGAAAGGGGCGGATATTCTGGCGGATGCCGTCGTTGATGTCGGGGTGCCAGCCCTGGGCTTGTTCCTTTAACGACTTCCAGCGGACGAAGATGTCGAGCGGTGCTTCACCTTCGAGAATGGCGGCAAGCTTGGCCTGAAGTGCACGGGCAGCACCAAGGCGCTCGGCGGCTCCGGGTTTGTCGGCCTTGGCGTCGTCGGACTGCTGCTGAATCCAGTTGCCAAGATAGCTGTAGGTCAGCTTTTGCAGGGCGGCGTGGTCCAGTCTGTGGTAGTTGACCAGGGCGTGAAAGCCTTCTGCCAGGCCATCCCAGATGTGCCAGATAAACGGCCGGTCGTGGAAGATCTTGACGTGCTGCTCAAAAAACTCGTCGAGCAGCCAGTCTTCCAAGGTTTTCGATTTGCTGCCCTTGAGCCCGGCAGCAGCGATGAGAGCACGTTCATCAAAGGCGCCGAGGGCGGCGGTAAGAAGCCTGCGCAGCCTGGCGGCGGCCGGTTGCTCGCGGCTGAGCGGTGGCAGACAGACAATACCGTCTTCATCGGCGAAGGCTTCCAGTCCGTCCGGACCGAGAGCGGGGCAATCAGGAAAGCTGCTGCCGGTCTGGCGAGGCCAGCGGTAGCCGAGGAGGCGGGCGACGGCAACGTGAAGTATAAAGGATAAATTATGAATTATGAATGGGGAACCGTCGGAGTTGGGCGAACGGTTCAGCATTCCATGAGGGTGCTGCGGGTTCGGGTGGCCGTAAAATAGCCACTGCGTTGGGTCGTCGCTGTACGGCTTGGGCAGTCCGTCGGGATATTTCTCAGCGGCGATTTTTTGCCAATATGCAAGGTTGAAGGGGACTTGCACAAAACTATCGTCAGTTACACTCACTTTCTGGTTCAGCGCACGGACTCGAAGTGAATACTCCTCTGAACTGCAGTATGTCCACATAGGCAGAAGGTGACCGCCATCGATCGGCACAAGTACCGTGGCATTGTTGTCAAATGTTGCACCTTCATAAATGGTCGCGGGTAACGATTGCATGCCAGAAACGAGGACACCCAATTTACCCCATGCTTCAAGCCCCCGAATCCAAGCACCAGTATTACTGCCTAAACGGTCGGAAATAAAAGTCAGGAACTCACCACCCTCGCCATCCCAACGAAGCAGATAACTTCTTCCGTTATGGAGTACTGACCTTTCAACAGTCGATTGCTGGAAAGACCAACCCTCGACAACAGAAGGAAATTCCCAAACTGCACGAATAAACCTTTGCGAATCACCAGTCACAATTCCGTTGTGATACGTCGCGTATTCTGAAAGGAGAGAGGAAACGTCAGATGTCTCCAAACCAATGCGGAAGTTTGGATTCAAGAGTTGCTTCTTTTGGGGCGTCATTCCTATTGTGCATATAGGCAACCGCTCATCTTTTTCAGACCCGCCTTTCTCGGCCGAAACGTCAACCATCATAAATTCATGATTCGTTTTCGGTATTCGCCGCGTTAAGGAAATTAAAACTACGTTGACTACTTCACCAGTGATCGTCTCGAACGCGTGAGCTCCAAGCCGAGTAATCATCTCCCATTCAGAATGCTCAAGAACATGTTTGCGGAGCTTTTTGTAGGAACTGAGAAAAAGCCAGCTTTGCGGTGTAACGAGTGCTGTCGAGCCAGCACCGTTTACACAGAATCCCATGCACCGTTCGAAGAAACAGGTTGCAAGGTCGGCCTTGGCCTTGGGGTGAAAGCGTTCGCAGTAATCCTTGAGTAAGTCAACCTGATTGCCGCGTCCAAGGTAAGGCACGTTAGTGATGACGAGAGTAAAATGACCAGCGAGCAGTTCGGCCGCTTTGGCTATGCCCTGGGCAATAACGGTCAACTCGACGTCGTCGTTTTCGAATTTGGTTTTTTTATTATCGCTGGATGCAAGCGCAGCGTTTAGCAGCGGGGCAAGTTCGTGGAATTCAACATCGAAGAGAGCCCCGCCATAGGCGTGAGGATTGATCAAACTTCCGAGAACGGGAGCGTCTTTAAAGAGTCTATACAGGCTGGCCATGCCGTTGCGAGCACGGGGACTGTCTCCGGCAAGTGCTACCCACTCCGCTTCCGATGCACTGGGCGAGAGTCCGGTGCAGGCCAGATTGAGGCTGGGCAATATCTGATATCCAGCCAATTTCCACGCCGACAGCGCCACATTGAACGCTGCAATCTGGGTGCAGCGTTCGTCAAGTTCCAGGCCGTGAATGTTGTCCTTGAGAACCGCAACTACTGAGGCTTGAGCACTGAGATTTTCCTCCTCCATACGCAGGCGGACGAGCAGCGACAGTGCAAACACCAGGAAGTGGCCGCTGCCCATGCAGGGGTCAAGCAGCCGAATCAGGCGTGCGAGTTTTGGCCACCCGTCAAAAGTGCCTGCAGCAGGGAGCCAATGGGGAAAGGATGAAGGATGAATTATGAAGGATGAATCGGAGTCAGGCGCTTTTCCGTCTGATTTCATACTTCCTACTTCATCCTTCATACTTTTGATAAATCTCAAATATTTCCATTCAATGCCCGGGATGCCGTCCTTCGGTGGCAGAGAAACAGCATGACGCACCTCTTCCTCCGTTTCATAATTCATACTTCCTAATTCATCCTTCTTTTTCCCTGCCCACCAAGCACCAAGGGTATTATGGAGTAAAAACTCCACCATATAATCCTCGGTAAAAAGCTGGGTGACGGGAGAAATTTCATCGGCACCGATCTTTTTACCGGACTTATTGACCTCATCTTTTCGCTGGGCTTGCCAGAACTGGTAAGTCCAGCCAAGGGCATCGTCGGCAAGGAAAACTTCCGACGGAAGGGCTGTGAGGAGTTTTCTCAGCTCCACCTGATCGTTGATTGCGATGGGGAGATCGAGTACCGGATCATCCCGTCGGAAAACACCGGGGAGCGTGAGGCCGGCAAATCGGCAGGCGAGGTCCTGGCCATCGCGGGCGCCGAGTTCCGGAGCCAGTTCTTCGCATTCCTCCAGCGTCACGGGAACCGATCCGTTGGCCTCATCCGTTATGAGAAGGTGATTCTCGGTAAGAAAGCGGGTAAAGAGCAGGCGGTGCCAATGTTCGTAGGCCGCCAGTTCGATCAGGTGCCGAATATCCTGAATACCGGAACGTTCATCGCGCTTATCCCCGAGGGCGCGGCCCCTGGCCCGCAGGCGATTACGGAGCAGGCGTTGCTCCACGCTCATGTGAGTACGGTATTCCTTTTCATGAACGGCAAGGTTTTCCAGCGCAGCCCGGCAAGCCGACTCCGCCAGAACACGGGCGTCGGCGGTGGTTTTTTCGAGAAGCTTGCGGTGTTCTTTGGATAGAGATTTCATAAGTATGAATTATGAATTATGAAGTATGGGGTTTGGATTTTTTACTGATTGTTGTAAATATTGCAAGGAGCTGGTTGCATTCGGATTGAAGATCGGCGAGACGCGTGGGAGCTAATATTTGTGATTCAACCAGCAGCTCCAGCCAATAGGCTGTCTCGTCGAGTTCTTTGAGGCAGTCGCCAATCTTGGACACGAATTCGGCTCTGGATCTCGACCGCCAGGCTTCACGGTAGTTGGCACCAACAGAAGTTCCGGAACGCAGCACCTGTTTGCCGAGTACTTGTGCCTCCGTCCGCTTTGGCAAGGCAACAAACATTTTGATGATCCTTAAGGCAAACCCCTTCGTTCGCCCCCTTAAATCTCGCTCCCCATCCTCCATCACCGCCAATGTCTCATTCTCTTTTATTTCATAATTCATACTTCACCCTTCATCCTTCATAAAATAACCGGGCCGTCTTTCAAGGCAGCTTCAATGGCTTTTCTGGATTGATTCAACCATACATCGAGCTCTGCCTGGTTGTGAATGGTGGCAGCGGCAAGCGAAACGCGCCGGGCTTTGGGCTCTGCTTCGATGATGGCGGCTGCAAGAGCTTTGTCGAATTGGGTGGTCAAGGCATCTGTCCGTGACCTCCAGTTGGCCAGGGAACAGGATTGGAGAGCGGAGAGAAGCTGTTCATCTGAGCCCGCTGCCGGAGCGGTTCGTGGCACTGCCCCGGCACCGGAAAGCAGGGATTGACGTTTCTCTTCCGGGAGTTTCTGCCATGCCGCATGACTGGCAATCCGCGCGATCTGAGCCGCAAACTTGTCTGTATGCGCCTGATGCAGGCGGGAAAGAGCGGCCCGTAGCGCATTGGCTGCCGCTTTGAGAACATGAGAGACCGGATCGGGATCATCCAGCAGGGAGCGGTTGGCCCGAATGGAGACAAGGGTTGCAGACCATTCAGCCTGCTCGGTCAGACCAATGGCTTGAGCGACGAGTTTTTCAGCCAGGCCAAAGGCGGGAAGGCGTTTGCTGATCTCTTCTCCGATGGCTTTCCAGGTTTTGATCTTCGATAGAAGGGTCTCCCGCTGATCGTGCAGTTCCATGAGAAGCTCATTACCCGAAAAAGATTCCAGGGCGGTGATCTCCGGAGCGGCGGGCGCCATGGGAGCCGGCGCGTCCCCTCCCGCCTTCGACGCAATCGCTTTGGCATGATCTACGAACCGGGCGGCATCGGCGGGTTCATTGCCAGGGATGATTTTGGGAAGCCCGGCATCCTGGAAGAGTTTGCGGATAGCGAGCTTTTGAACAGCGGTAAGAACCGGACTTTCGGTGCGAAAGGTTGCCAGTCCGATCTTTTTCTGATCGACTTCGGCCAATGAAAGCGGATTGGTATTAATGCGGGCGCTCAGGTGGTTGCTGGCAAGCAGAGTTGTCAGGACGGCATCAACAGCGTCCTGAGGCCAACCATAATCGGCACCTGTGAACTTCTTCCGAATCTCCAGACCCGTCTTTCCGGAACCCATAAACGCGATGATCGCAGCCGCCACCGGATGGGTCTGCGGATCGCCGGCAAAGTCGACTTGCTCCAGTGCAGCGGGAGATCCGTCCTTGGCTTTCTTGAGGACCTGGGGCCATTTTGCGGAATCACCATCATGAAACTTGGGGTATAGGCGGTTGAGGACTTGTTTGGCTGCCTCTTCAACGCCTGCTTTAAGACCATCAACCGACTGCTCCTGGCCACCGGAAAGGAAGAGACGTGCGCCACCCAGAATCTGGCCAATGAGATCGTCGATGCGCAAGCTTTCGGCGTTCTGCTTGGTCGCCATGGACTGGCGGCATTCCTTGCCTTCCTGGGAAGTGGGATTGCCTTTGAAATGCAGCGTTTCTTCGGCGGCCTGAGCGGATGCGATGGCATTTTTAAGTTCGTCCGCATGGGATTTTGGAAGGAACAGGTGGAGTGTGGGATCATCGGTACTGAGTTTGCGGATGTCAGCCATCACGGAGGTTTCCGGGGCCGAGAAACCATCGCGCACCCAAAGGCTGATCGCATCGGTTGCCACCGGCTTGCTCTCGCCATGATGGATGATGACTTTGCGGCGTTCCTTTGCATCACCGTGAAGCACGGAAGGGTTGCCGAGAATATCCGCAAGGGATTTATCGAGACACTGGGTCAGCCGGGAGGCGATCAAGGGTTGGTCATTCAGCACCGCAGCACGGCGTTTGCGGAACTCCGCCTCCCATGCGGCACCTTCTGTGGTTTGCAGGCGGTATTCGCTGTCCACTTTCATAAGCACGCCGTCCTGCTCCATGGCTTCCAGCAATCCGGGGAGTTGCTGGCGGAGTTGCGTGCTGCCCGTAACGAGATCTTCGCTGAGAAGGTCTGCCAGATGCTCCGGTTCTGCGCGGACACCCTGATCGGTTCCATGTTCCCTGGGGAGTTTATTGATCAGAAAAACCAGCGCGCAGATGCGGCTGCGCATGGCGCCATCGGGCCTGGTTTTTTGCAGCTCGATGATTTCCTGGAAACGCTTCTGCATTTCTCCGGTGCTTACCAGGTCATTGGATATCTGGTCGTAAAGAAAGTCGCCCGGAACGACAGCGCCCATTTCGGCGTCGGCGTATGCGCGGCAGGCTTCATGAACAACGCGTAGCTGGGTGCGCATCTGGGCGGCGGTTCCGGTAGCGTCCACAGAGTGCAGCACGCGCTCCCAGAATCGGCGACGGACCGGTAGCAGCGGATAGTCCGGCAGATATGCCATATCGTCCTCTGCTTGTGTGGCCAGTTTGGTGGCCTTAAGCTGACGGGTGATCTCACCTTCGTTTTTGGCAATCAACTGCTTGATGTCGGGCTTTTTGTCCTCCCGCTTCTGCAGGACAACCGTTCGCACCACTTTTTCGACATCGTTGTCCTTAAGGTGGATCTTGATGGTAAAACGGCCCATCAGGCGCTGGAGGTTCGGCACATCGTTGAGGGCGCTCTGGCCGGTGCCGACGATCATCAGGCGTCCATCCATGTCTTTGCTCAGTGCTTCGGTAACTTCCTGGACATCCAGGGAGGCTTGGGCGTCCTGACCGATGAATTGCTGGATTTCGTCGAGCACCAGGAGGGTGCAGGGCAACTTGCCGTTTGATGATATCGCTTCGCGGATGGTACTGCGCATCTCGTCCATACTGACGTCATCCACGTTGGGGTATTCTGCCCGGAGCAGCGCGCCAACCTGCGAAATGTCCTTCAGGTGCTCGTAGCACTGGACATAAGCTTTGGCAACCGCACCGGAGGTATAAAGCCGGCCGAGTTCTTTGTAAAAATCCTTGCCCTGATCTTCGATAGCTTTCTTGAAGGCGTCCAACATGCCATCCCTTTTCAAGTGAATCAGGAACTTGGCGTAGGGATACCCTTCCGGCAGAAAGACCGATTTGAAAAACAGGCTCATGATGCGCAGGCGGACGCTGCCCGTCCCGGCTTTGAGGGTGCCTCCGGCCATGTGCAGGCCGTCATGGCGTTTGCCAAGGGTCGTGATCTCGGTAAGCAGATCGGTGATTTCCTCGGGGAGATGGGCAAGGGAGCGGGCGGTTGTTCCATCCGGAAAATCAAAATTGACCCAAAGATATCGCAGCACCTTGGCGAGGTGGGATTTCCCGCTTCCATAAAAGCCGCTGATCCAGGCCGCCTTCTGCTCGGGGCTGTTGAAACTGTCGCGATAGCCCTGAAGGATACGGCGCATCCCGTTGAGGTATTCGCCATCGCAAACGAATGATTCAAGTTCGTATTTCAGCGTGGCGAGATCTTCGGAGTTGTTGCTGGAAACGCCCTCATTGACAAGTTTCCAGGTCAGCGGGTCTTTGAGGAAGAGTTCTTTGGTTTTCATTTAATGACGGCCCCCCACGAATAATATACTGTGAAAAGGATGAAGGTTGAAGTATGAATTATGAAGAAGGGTTCATACTCCATATTGGGGAGTAATGAACTCCGGCCGATCATTTTTTCATCCTTCATACTTCATACTTCCGAAAGAATCGGGACAGACAGGTAATTCCAGCCTGTACGGGCATCCAGAAAACGGTAGCTATTGCCTTCTTTTTCACCCGGAAAAAAGACCAGCAGGTATCCGGGAAAGGTTTTCTCCAGGCTTTCAATCAGTTCAGAGACATGCAGAAAATCGAAGAGGTCCATCAAGCCGGTCAGGGCAAAGACGGTTCGTTCCGGAACTGCGGCGCGTGTTACCTCATTTTGAAAAAACTCCGCAAGAATGCCTTTCCATTCTGTCTTGGCATACAGCTCAATGTCACCGTGATTTTTAAACCATTCCGCCAGTTCTTCCACATCGACGGAAGCAAGCCACCGGGCCAGGCTGCCTTTCAGGTCGATACGGACCCAGGGGTGACCTGCTTCCTTGGTCAGCATTTCAAAATCGTCGATGCGGTTGATAAGCCGTCTTTCTTCCGTGGCGGGATAAACCGCAAACCAGACGCGCTGTGATGCGGGAAGCCCTGTTCGAAGCGGCATCTGGATGTGGCTGCGGTAATTTTCGAGCAGTTGGTCAATGCGATTCATGAAGGAATTCCTGTTCCGCTGGGGTGAGAAGATTGGAGAAATCGAATTCCACAATGCCCGCGGCTTGTTTAATTGAAAGCAGCCCCCGCGCGGAAGCCAGGGCGAGCGCTTTCTGCAACTGAGGCCGATTCGGCGAAACCAGAGCTGCAAAGGTGGAATCGAGCAATCGCTCCCCACGAAGGCCGGTCAGGTAACCGACAAACATGGCATAAGCGGCAGAAATGGGGCGGGTTTCGGGAAGGCGCCTGGTTTTCTTTGTTCTGCCTGCAAGGTGCCCGCCAAAAGTCCAGGAAGTGTTCACATTTTGGGCCATAGATTTTTTCATGGCAGGACTGAAGCGGCTGGGAAATCCATTTTCAAGATGCTGTTCCATGGCAGATCTTACAAGAATCTCGCCGAGGCGCATCGAGCGAACCAATTCGAAGCTGTAGCGCAGTTGCGGGTCGCGGGCGTACGCACAGACAAGGCAAAGTTGAGGTAAAGAATCTAAATCTGAATGGGCCAAATCCCAGAAAACACGGAACAAGGCTTTTGTAGGGTCCATGCCATAAAGCTCGAATAAATGACGGAGACTTTTCTTGCGGCTGCTGAGGGTAGGCTTTTCCAGGATATTTTCCTCGACGATGACCTTGACGAAATCGTCCAAGGAAACAACGGGAGGCATCGCATGAACAAGCATGCGCATCTCCAGAAACATCATCGAACGGGCCGAGTGGGCTCCAAGGCCGGCTTTGGAGAAACCTAATGGATTATCCTGTATTGACATATTTTTGAGTCGAGTAGACCGGATCGAACTGAGCCTGATCAAGAAAGTTGACATTAATTTCCTACCAACCAAGATTCCACTGTCTGGATGGTGAAAACCCAATGTTATAAGATGCTCCGCCATCGTCTCCCGGGTCCAGCAACATGCCATCATAAGCAAAGGAAATCGTCCGGGTTCCCTCGGGTACGGGTATTGTTCTTTCAAAAGCCATGGGGAACATATTGCTTGAGCGATGATTTCCTGCTGAGTATATCAGAGCGTTTTCAATAACAATTCCCTGGCGGTCCAGAAATAACAGGTATACTGCAAGGTGCCTGATCTGACTGAATCCGGTGGCAAATCCACCAAGCAGTTTGGTGGTTCCAACAATATTCAAGGTTTCAGGCGTCATCTGGTATTGATATTTTATCGCAAGTTCATTGGTTTTCCACTCCCCCTGCTGATTCCCATCCATAAGCGGAACCATGAGATTCTGTTGGGTTACCTTGTCTCCTTTATAGGTGAACAGTCTTCCCCCGCAGCCCGAAATGGTGAAGGCTGCGATCATTAAAATGAAAAATGCCTTTATGAATTGATTACCTTTTAAATGCATAGTGTCCATCCTTTCATGAATAAACACGACAGTTCCTCATAGCCATAATTTTCAATGGTTTTCAGCTTTGTCTCGTTGAATGTTTTCACGATAGTCGGAGCATATTTTCCTGATGAGTTCCTCCATCGTCGGTGTTCCAATAAAGACTTCAACGTGAATCCTCTCTTTCTCCGCCCTCTCTTCTTCTACCAGTTTTCTATGGCCATCTTCGTCAAACGGCCCCCACTTCTCTTCCAGCTCTTTTTTTACGTTCTCCCAAGGAATCCCCTTCTTATCGCCGGATTCGACTTCTTTGAGCCTTTCATCAATTACGGACCCGATCTGTTTAGTTCATTCCATGTTGCCTTCGGGAAATGCTGCCATCAGCGTCTGACAGGGAATCATCAGGGAAAGCGAATTATCTTCCAGGGGGATGGAACCAAATTTCCGGTAAAATGCAGCAACTTCAGGATTTCTCGCATCCACAAACAAACCGACAACACCTGCTGCCGTCCTGGCTGCAACGGCAACACGGCACATGGCATCGACCAGAAGAAGCCTGCCGTAATTTTCACCCTGGCAAATTTTGTCGATGGCAATACGTCCCAGTTTCGCAGCAGGAAGACGGGATCGTGGGAGTTTTTTCCTCAGCCCGGCAGGCATCTCGGATATATCCACTTCCAGAAACGCGAGGGTGAAGAATCCGAGTATTCTGTCAGGCCTGGTGATTTCGGTCAGAACATAGGTGTTGGCGATTCCCTTTTGCAGGTGTTGACATGCCGTCTTTTGCAGATAGTCGTTAAGCACAGGTTCCCCGCAGTCGAATATTGTGCGGTCATGGGTCGTGCCATCCAGAAGACTGATAATCAAATCCTTGGCCATATCAGTCCCGAGATTCAACAAGACTGGCATGAGCACAAACAGCTTCCAGCAGGATTTCATTCGGCTGCGGCGGCTTTGCCAAAGCATTCAGAAATGTCTTTGCATCCCGAACAGAGAGTTTGATTGCCTCTGTGCTCTGCAATACTTCGCTTGCCCTTTCAACTGCTGCCTGAACGATGAACTGGTTGATCGTAGCCCCGTATATCGCTGCTGCCCGTTCGATGATGGACCGGGTAGCGCGCGGCACCCTGGCAGTGATTCTGTCATTGGCCAACTCATTTTCTTTAACTTGTGCTGCTCTCATATTGTCACCCTCCCGACTTTTGCTGTATTTTACCATTGTGGTGACAATTTGGCAACCGCTTTAATCATGAATCTCCGGGCCGTCTTTCAGGGATTCCTCATGCCCGGCTGCACTCGGGGCACACCAGAACAAAATTGGTTTTGCCGTCCTGGAGGAAAATGCGCCGCGTTGTTTTTTTACAGATCTCACAGACCAGGGGATCGATGCGCCGCGTGACCGGATTGTAAAAAACGGGCAGTGTCCGTGTGGCCTTTCGATAGAGAATGGTCACAATGAGTTGTGCGACATCCACCAGGTACCGTTCTGCCGCGCAGGCCCGAATGTCAATCCGGGTGTCATATTTATGCTGAAGATCCGCAATCTTTCGATCCGCCTCCGCGGGCAGGCTGTCGATTTTCTGCTGTCGTTCCATGCGTTGGGTGTCGCTCAGGTTGGGATGGACCAGAGAGATGCGCATTTCTTCCGCCAGCGATCCGTAATACTCACGCGTATTGGTGACATCGCGGTGAAGCCTTCTGCGCATGCTGGCGATAAACGGCGCCAGATCCTCATCGATTCGATATTGAAGCGATTTCAGAGCTGCCTGAAGCGTCAATCCGATATGGATTGAAAACTGCGGCGGCAGACTGCCTTGCCGGAAATATGTACATTCAAAATCCGTGATCGAATCCTCAAAACCCGCGACGATCGCACCGGAAGGTTCGTGAAACGTCAGTCGCATCAGGCCCTCCTTGCGCTCATCGCTCAGGGCCACATAGTGACTGGTAATGACCATATAGGACGTTCGGCTCTCCGCGCGCACGCCGATTTGAAATTTTCCGTTGATCAAGCTCAAATCCCGGGCAATCGCCGCGTCAAAGCCCGCCTTTTTGATATAGGGAATGGTAACGGCACCGTATGCGACCGGAATGCCGGCGGTGGCCGCATGAACCAACCGATCCAGGATCGGGCTGCCATAGAGCAGCGGATGGTT
>AMWB02027560.1_pt3 | contig 19472 bp, 22 predicted proteins | sample 200311 | NCBI WGS metagenome assembly AMWB02 (sample SAMN02737377, study PRJNA173069) | bioreactor metagenome | biome: anode biofilm in microbial fuel cells | place: USA: California | collected 2010-12-16 | reverse complement strand
TGGGTGCCGGTGCTGCACAGGCAGACAATAGCAAGGCGGCGGTAATAATAATACTTAACAGGCTAAACTTCTTCATAAATCTCTCCTTTTTTATGCTTATACAACAAAGCTAATTGTAGTGAGTTGCGGGGTGACTGTCAATTCCATTCCGGTTAATCCCATCTCGTCCTTATGGTAGTATTAACCGCAGTGAGGATTGAACATGGCAGCGAAATGGGACTTACTTGGGATTGGTACCGCAGCAGTTGATGATCTCCTCCTGGTGGAAAAGTTCCCCCGGCCGGACAGCAAGGTAGATATCCTTGAATCAAATCGCCAGGGCGGCGGGCAGACCGCCACAGCCATGGTCGCGGCTGCGCGCCAGGGCGTAAAGGTTGCATTCTGCTGTCACCTGGGTTTTGATGACCTTTCCCTGTTTACGATCCGCGAACTCGAAAAGGAAGGGGTGGATTGTTCGCCCTGCGTGCAGACTGAGGAGGGCAATCCGTATCACTCCATTATCATCGTGGACCAGTGCAGCCAGACCCGCACGATCCTGCATTCGGGCGGAAATGTCTGCCCGCCCGCTGATGTGATCACCCCGCAATTGATCTCATGCACCCGTTACTTATTCATCGACGATAATTCGCGCGGCAGCGGTATCAAAGCCGCCCACATCGCCCGTTCCCTGGGCATCCCGGTCATCGCGGATGTTGAGCCTGACCCGCCGCCGGAATACCTGGAAATGCTGCCGCTGATCGACCACCTGGTGATCGGCCGTGAACTGGCAGCCACATTAAGCGGAACAAATAGCCTGCCGGAAATGGCAACCAGCCTGTGTGGAAAAGACAGGGCCTGCTGCATCGTGACTGCCGGCGAGGAGGGCTGCTGGTACTCACTCCGTGGTGAACCTGCGCAATACTCCCCCGGCTTCAAGGTGGAGGTGGTGGATACCACCGGCTGCGGCGATGTCTTCCATGGTGCTTTTGCTGCAGCCCTGGCCCGCGGCGATACGGTTCCACAGGCAGTCAGGCTGGCCAATGCTTCTGCCGCACTTAAAGCCACACGGTTAGGAGGCAGGCTGGGCATCCCGAATCTGGTCACTTTACAACGCTTCGTGGCAGAAACAACACAACCGAACAGCAATATGGAGTAAAATACTCTTATTAACGCAAACCGGATGATTTTCAGGAGGAACTAGCAATGCGGGAAATCTGGACTGACTTGAAAAAATGGCAGAGCGAAGGCAAAAAGATCGCCACAGCGACCGTTGTAAAAGCCACGGGATCCTCTCTGCGTCCTGAAGGCTCAAAAATGCTGCTGGGCAGTGACGGCTCCATTTCCGGTTCGGTCACCGGCGGCTGCGTGGAAAGCGCGGTTTTCGAAGAAACCCGGGCGGTGCTCGAAATCGGCAAACCGAAGTTGCTGTCTTATGGTGTGACCAATGAACAGGCCTGGGAAGTCGGCCTTTCCTGCGGCGGCTCTGTCGACATCCTGGTGGAGTCAGCAGACTCTCCGGATTGGAAGGCCGTGGAAGACAACATCACGGATGCTCTCGAGAACAACCGGCTGGCTGCGGTTGCCACTACGATCAAAGGAACAGAGCCAGGCAGGAAATTGTTTATGCTGAAGGATGGCAGCGCGGTCGGCAGCCTTGGCAGCCCGGTGCTGGATGAGGAATTAAAGAGCGCCATCCCTGAGAACTGGGCCACTCACACTCCGCTGGCTGTTACACTTTCTGGTGACCAGGTGGTCTTTGTTGATTTTATCGTTCCCCCTCCCCGCCTGATTATCGTCGGTGCAGCGCACATCGCCATTCCACTGGTCTCTCTGGCAAATACGCTGGAGTACCGGACCATTGTGGTGGACGCACGTTCAGCCTTTGCCACCCGCGAGCGCTTCCCTCACGCGGATGAATTGATTGTTGGCTGGCCGGTTGAGGTGCTGGAAAGGCTCAACATCGACACGGCCACCTGCGTTGTTTGTCTGAGCCATGATGACAAGCAGGACAACCCTGCACTGCTATACGCAGTTAATAGTGCGGCGCGTTACATTGGTGCACTGGGTTCACGCGTCACTACAGCCAACCGCATGGTCACCCTGCGCGAAGAAGGTGCCACCGAGGAGCAGCTCAAACGCATTCATGCTCCGATAGGGTTCAAGATCGGCGCACGCTCCCCGGCTGAGATCGCGCTCTCCATCATGACTGAGATCATCGCCACCTCGCACGACATCAACAGCCTGTAGATGGACGCGAAAAAAAAGATCGCCGGTATCATCCTAGCCGCAGGAGGATCCACACGAATGGGTCAGCCCAAGCTGATGCTTTCGTGGCATGGCGCACCCCTTGTGCGCTGGGTTGCCCGCACCGCTTTGGCTGCGGCTTGTTCCCCTGTGATCGTGGTCACCGGCGCAGATCCCGGCGCAGTGGAAAACAGCCTTGCCAACCTGCCGGTTACATTTGCACATAACCCTGAATGGCAACAGGGACAGAGCACCTCAGTGCGCACCGGAGTGCAGGCGCTGCCAGGGAATGTGGACGCCGCGCTGATCCTGCTGGGTGATCAACCGCAAATTCCACTGGTTGTACTGCAAACGCTCATCAACGCATATCTCAACGAAACCCCTCCACCACCGATCGTGGCGGTGGCAAGTGGCGGGCGGCGCGGCAACCCGGTGTTGTTCGACCGGGGGCAGTTCCCCGTGCTCACCACCCTGGAAGGGGATGCCGGAGCCCGCACGATCTTTTCGCGTTATCCAGTGCAGTTGATCCCTTTCGATGACAACAACCTGCTGTTGGATGTGGACTCACCGGAGGATTACCAACGCCTGATGGCATTACCTCCATCCTTGCTGCCTATTGAATAAACATTTTGCGAAAAAAATCCCCGGACATTGTGCTCCGGGGATAACTTCATGACATCGGTGCGGTTCAGCGACGCCGGCGAATAATCCCCAGGAGGATCAACAGAATAACCGCGCCGATAAATGCCGTGACTACCGATGAAAGGAATGTGCTGCCAATGTTTATTTCGAGTAAACCCAGCAGCCAACCGCCCAGGAAACCACCGAGGATACCGACGATGATCTTCCCCAGTAGCCCCATGTTGATTCCTTTGACCACCCAATCAGCGAGCAATCCGGCTATTGCACCTACAGCGATCCAGATCAAGATATCCATTTTATGCTCCTTCGTTTTCTATACAATTCTGGACTAATTATAACAACAATCACCTTATCGCATATCGCAACTGCCCGCAACTGCCCGGACAATAGCCGGATTGAATTTGTGCTTTCATAAATGGATGAATGTCATGCTTTCATCCTCATTCGTGAATAGACTGTCATATCGACACACCTATTCCGGTAAAGTTATGTTATAAACCACGGTATTCATGCATTTCGGTTCAACCATCCTGCGCCAAACGGCAGGATGTGTGCTTTTCAAGGAGACACTGATGGACTTTTCGTTTGTTGTCATCGTACTACAACTGATCTTCCTGGAGGGGATTCTCTCAATCGATAACGCGGCCATCCTGGGGGCAATGGTCATTCCGTTACCTGAGCATGAAGCCATTCCATGGCCAAAATCGTTACACGGTTTCGGCAAGGCGTTCAACAAGGTGCTCGGACCACAGCGCACGGCTGCCCTGAAGGTCGGCCTCATCGGCGCGTACCTGGGCCGCGGTATCATGCTGGTGGCAGCCAGTTACATCATCCAAAACGACTGGCTGAAATTGATCGGCGCGGCTTACCTCATCAAGTTAGCCCTGGATGATCTAAGCGCGCAAGGCTACACAGGGATAGACGAGGAAGCCGAGTCCAAACCGGTCAAGGTCAAAACCTTCTGGTCAACCGTTCTGGCTGTTGAGCTGATGGACCTCGCATTCAGCCTTGACAACGTGGTAGCTGCTGTATCGCTTTCTGACAAATTGTGGGTGGTGATGCTGGGCGTTGCCATTGGTATTGTTTTGATGCGCTTTGCCGCCGGGATCTTCAGCAAGATCATTCAGCGTGCTCCCATACTTAAGACAGCCGCGTATATCCTGGTCCTAAACATCGGCGTAGAACTGCTCATTGAAGATCTTGCTCACATACACATTGGTGATTGGACGCGCTTTGGTATCTCGGTCGCCACAATCCTGCTAACGCTGGCGTATGAAAAATTCCGCTTTATGAAAATCTTCCGCCCCCTGTTGATCTGGTTGAGCCAGGGGTTCGCCCTGATCAACGGTTTCATCACCTGGGTGTTTGCCCCATTAAAAGGGCTGATCGGTGTGATTGCTAAACTTTTCCGCACGAAAAAACCTGACCCGGCTGCTTCAGCAAGTTAATGATCAGCACAAAAATACACCTCCGCGCTCGCGGAGGTGTATTTTTATTTTCTGATTTCTATAAACTCTTTTCCATCCACACCACCTGGGTGGTACCAAAGTAGTGGGTCGGTAATCCGCTGATCTTATAACCTGCCTGCTTAAAATAATCTGTTGTGTTCAGCCGGGATAGACAGCCAATGCGGGTATAACCCTGGCTGCGCGCCAGCTCCTCAATATGCTTGATGAGCGTTCTGCCGTACCCTTTGCGTTGATGATTGATCCCTACTGACAGGTGAGACAGCCACGCGATGCCGGGTTCCTTCTCAAACAACTTGGCGCAGGCTAATATTTCCCCGGTCTGATCATCAACCGCCATAAAGTGCTGTGAGATCGGCTCGAAATCATCCTTTTCGGTACCACGGGGCAATCCCCAGGGTTCCCTGAGGACCTTGTAACGCAGGTCATAGTAAGCCTTGAAATCCTCGCGTGTCTGCGGTGTTTTGATCTCGATCATGCAGGTTCCTCCGGTTTCCATTAATTCTGATACTTGCTATTAAGTTATTATATGCCAATTCCCGGGTTACCGCCTGTAGTAACCTTAATATTCCAGCCAACCAGTTCGGAATCAATAATCATGCAGGAGTCCCACTTTTAACATAAGCCAAATCCGGAGTAGGTTTCCCGTACTTAAAACAGTATTTCCGGTATCCTTGATCAGGACAGGGAAATACTGTTGATTGTAGTTCTAGAACCGGGCTTGGCTTAGCGGGCAGTGTTTTTCTGGAAATTCAACGTCCAGGAGATACCGAACCTGTCGGTTAACCCCGCGAATAAGGCGTCCCAGAACGTGTTTTCCATCGGCATGGTGATGGTAGCCCCTTCACTCAGGCCGCTAAAAATTTTCCGCATTTCTTCTTCCGAATCGCAGTTCAGATTGATCTGCAGGTTGTTCCCCACAGACACCTGCTCCTCACCGACTACATCGGATATGTAGTATTTGTCATGCCCTATTTCAATTTATGCGTGCAGGATCTTTTGAGCATACGGGTTGTCCGGATCTGCCCGGGCATTTCCTTGAACAACATCACCTCGGGTTGCCTGGTCTGGAAGACCTTTTCGTAGAATTTCAATGCGTCTGCAGCATTGCCATTAAAGTACATGTAAGGAACTGTTTTCATTTTTTTCTCCTAGTAAGAACCTTCACCCATCTTCAAACTGATTATGACTCTCTTTCATTGCTTGCTTTCCTGGTGCGATAGAGCATATCGAGTCATGGTCCAATAATAATATTGGACTATTTTTGTCTTATTTATCAATATTTTTCTGTTGATAGGCTCTTTACAGGAGAAAATAAACCGATGCGCTATGCAGGCATCGGTTCAAGAATTCTTGTGTGCGATCATTTTTAGACCGTGGTTGTACTACCGTTGATCGTCTTCGTCACCTTCACGGTGACGGACCCGGTCAGCGCTTTTTCAGTAAAGCACATGCGCCGGGCAAGATTCACCAGCGTTTCCATTTCGGCTGCCGGTTCATCAGAATCGATCTGAATTTCGATCTCAAATCGATCACAAAAACCTTCAGCGTCCCCCTTCAATACTGAGCCCTGCTCATGGAAATAAGCGGTGACCAGTACTTTCTCGTTCCTGATCTTCAATTTCTTTTTGGTCGCAACCTGCGACACGTGGGAGAGCAGTCAAAGCGCCATCCCGCTGACGAAGTAGGTCAGTGGCGTTGGTGCCGAGCCTTCACCGCCCGGCATGTAATTCCCTTCATCACTGATGAAGGCGTACACTCTACCGGTTTCCGGCTGCCCGGCAATGACCTGCTTGCGCCATTTGTCCAGCGAGCTTGTCTCCGCGGTTACCTTGATCTCCCGCAACCCAACAACTTTTGGTTTTTCAGTCATCTCACACCTTTATTAAGCAAGTTTAATTATTTTAACAACCGGTTTTCTAGCACTTCACGATACTGATCAATTTCTAGCGGCTTGCGGGCGACACCGCTCAGCATGGCTGCCTGTGCCACCGCCGGTGCCTCCCACAGACACACGCGCCTGTCCAGCGGTTTGGGCACTACGTAATCGATACCAAACTCTAACCCTCGCAGTCCGTAAGCCTTTAACACATCCTGCGGAACCGGTTCCCTGGCCAGTGCAGCCAAAGCTTCACTGGCAGCCACTTTCATCTCCTCATTGATGGCAGATGCGCGCACATCCAGCGCACCGCGGAAGATGAACGGGAATCCGAGCAGGTTATTCACCTGGTTCGGATAGTCCGAACGGCCGGTGCCGATCACCCCGTCCGGCCTGGCCTGCTTGGCTAGCTCGTAGCGGATCTCAGGATCCGGATTCGCCATGGCAAATATGACCGGTGCAACATTCATCGTTTTCAACATTTCCGGTGTGACCAGGTTTGCAGCGGAAAGCCCGATAAATACATCTGCGTCTACCAAAGCCTGGGCGAGTGTTCCCGGCTGGTCGCCCTGCGCAAAACAGGCTTTCTCAGGGAACATCTCTTCCGTTCTGCCGTGGTACACCAAACCCTTGATATCGCATACCCAGATGTGCTCACGCGGTACTCCCATCCGCACCATGTGATTCGCGCTGGCCAGTGCCGCCGCTCCGGCACCTGAGAAAACGACTTTAATATCCCCGATGCGTTTACCGGTGACCTCCAGCGCGTTGGTGAGCGCGGCTCCCAGGATGATGGCGGTGCCGTGCTGGTCATCGTGGAACACGGGTACATTGAGCATTTCCTTCAGGCGGTTCTCTATGTAAAAGCATTCCGGTGAACGGATATCCTCGAGGTTGATGCCGCCAAATGAATTGCCGATGGCGGCGGTGACCGCAATCACTGTCTCCGGATCGGTCGAATCGATCTCGATGTCGATACTGTCAATATCTGCAAACTTCTTAAATAGAACTGCCTTACCCTCCATGACCGGCTTACTGGCGAGGGCTCCGCGGTTACCCAAGCCCAGGATGGCCGTACCGTTAGTCACCACCGCCACCAGGTTACCCTTCGCGGTGTACTCATACGCCAGTTCCGGGTCACGTTCGATCTCGAGAACCGGGTAAGCCACACCGGGTGTATACGCCAGACCCAGGTCCAGCTGAGTATCCAATGGCTTTGTTGGGTTGATGCATAATTTTCCCGGCTGGTTGCCCTGCCGATGATACTGCAGCGCGCTTTCCTTATCGATTGGAGACATTATTTTTTACCTTTATATGAGTTTACGCGGCGAGCAGGCGGGCGACTTCATCCCTATTGCCCTTCCAGGGACCCGCTACTTCCTGTTTGAGCGACGTGACCATCCCTGCCCAGCGGCAGGCAACGGCGGGTTCTCGCGTCAAGCGCATGGCAATGTAAGTGGAAAAACAGGTATCGCCCCTGCCGGTGCGGCCAATCAATGAACGCGGAGTGAATGGTGCGGTAAAGATCTGGTCCCCAGTGGAAACGGTCACACCGGACGATTCGGTCATCACGATCTCCCGCGGTCCCATCCTGTGCAGTGCATCCGCCGCCGCTCCGAGCTCAGCACAACCGGTAAGGAACTCGGCCTCAGCACGGTCCACCTTCAGGTAAGTAATATCGCGCAAGCCCTCCTCAAGCGCATCCCAGGGTCTGAACTCAAGCCCTTCTTCAACCGGAACGCGGATGAAGCCCTGGATGTCCAGTCCCAGCGGTGCCCGGTGCGCCAGCGCGTGTAAAAGCGGGAGGTCGATCTCCCCGGCAAACAGCGGTGAAAGCATGATCACCCGGCAGGCGAGGTCCGGAATCTGATCAAGCACGTACTGCCCGCCAAACCCGATCGGTTTGCAGATGCGCCGTTCCATATCATCTGACCGGTAATAATTGGCTATGCCGGATGTGCCATCAGCCGGGGTGGCATAGACTTCAACACCCTCTTCCCGCAGTTCCTGCAGGCGGTGGAAATCATCCGCATGCAGGCGGGTAACTACTGCGACGCTGCGTCCCAAGCGTTTGACAACCACGCTTCCGTAATATACCCCGCCGCCGGAAGCGATCGCTTCAACACCATCTACGATCAACTTGTCCTTGGCAAAATTGCCGATCATCAAAATGTCAACATCAGGCATGTTTCTTCTCGATCGGCAGCACCTGGATACAACCTTCAGCAAAACCTACACTTACTTCTTCCCCTTCTGGGAATAACTGCGTGACATAGGGGTCAGTTTCCAAACCTGTGATTAATTGGTCGCCAACCGCCACATCGTACTCGATCACATCGCCCAGGTAAACAGCCCGCCTGATCACCCCGCTGAACAGTTCACCGGTTTTTTTGATCCTAACCATTTCAGGGCGCACGATCAGAGAGACCTCCTCGTGCCCCAGCAATTTGCGCTGCACATTGGTCAATCGCAGGGTTTTCCCGAGCGAGCTTACGATCACGTCACCCCCAACCTGCTCCTGTACGACGCCAGGAATAAAATTGGCGCGGCCGATGAAGTTCGCGACGAAATGGCTATTGGGGTAACGGTACATCTCCACCGGTGTGCCGATCTGTTCGATGACACCGAGGTTCATCACGACGATCCGGTCGGAGAGCGTCATTGCTTCGATCTGATCGTGGGTCACATACACGCTGGTAATATTGAGTTCCTTTTGAATTCGCCTGATCTCGGTGCGCATTTCCTCGCGCAATTTTGCGTCCAGGTTGGAAAGCGGCTCGTCCATCAGCAGCACTTTCGGTTCCATCACCAGGGCGCGCGCCAGTGCTACACGCTGCTGCTGCCCGCCCGAGAGCTGAGTTGGTGCGCGATGTCCGTATCCCTCGAGGTGCACGAGGTCCAGTACGCGGTTCACCCGCTCCGTGATCTCGGTTTTCGGCAGGCGCTGCACATTCAACCCGTAAGCGATATTCTCAAAAACGGTGAGGTGGGGGAAGATGGCATAACTCTGAAAGACCATCGACATATCTCGTTTGTGCGGCGGCAGCGAATTGATCTGCTGCCCGTCGAGGATGATCTCACCGGCGGTGGGAAACTCGAACCCGGCTATCATGCGCAGGGTGGTGGTCTTACCGCATCCGCTGGGTCCCAGCAGGGTAACCAGCTCTCCCTTTTCGATCTCCAGGTTGACATCGTGCACAGCGGTCACTTCACTGACGCCCCCGCGGGGTGGAAAGATCTTGGTGATATTTTTTAGGGTCAGGTACATTGTTCTACCTCGTAATCCGGGTTAAAAGCCCTGGCTCATATCCACAGAGCCTCTGCCTTTGAACAACCTGTTCATGAGTAAATTCAACACCAGGATGGCTACCATCACGAAAAGGATGATCACGGTGGAATAAGCCGCAGCGATGCCCACACCGCCCTGTTCCCATTCGCTGAGAATGGAAGCGGTAACGATGCGCCACTTGGCGCTGACCAGGAAGATGATCGCTGAAAGACTGGTCATGTGCCGTGTAAAGCTAAAGATCAGACCTGCAAACAAAGCCGGTAGGATCAGTGGCAGGGTGACCTTCCGGAATGTGTACTGCGCATCCGCCCCGAGGATGTTGGATGCCTCCTCGATCGACGGATCGATCTGCTGTAAAGCTGCCACACCGGAGCGCACCGAAGCGGGCAGGCTGCGAACGATGAACGCCGCCATGATGATATAAGCACCGCCGACCATGGCAAACGGCAGTCCGGTGAAGGTCAACGCGCAGGGTACAGCCAACCCCAGTATCCCCAACCCGATACGCAGACCTTTGCCTGACATGGATTGCAGCAGGATGACCCCTGCGAACACCAGCATGATCGCCAGCAGAGCGTCTGTTGGTTGCAGGATCACCTTGATGTGATCTGAGAACTGAAAAATAGCGTTGCTCCAGAACCCACGCTCGAGGGACCGGCTGAAATTGGCAATCGGTTTGGCAATCGCGTTTGCCCAATTGGTGGACATGACATACAACCCGATCAAAGCCGCCACCAACGCGAAGCCTCTCTTCTTCCGGACGAAGAATATCACTGCGGCAATCACCAGGTAGATCCCACCCAGGTAAAAATACATCGCTCGCGGCTGCACCTGTGAAAGTAACACCCCGATCACCGTCCCGGCGATCAGGATGACCACCCGCTCCGACTTGAGCTTACCCACCACCTGGGCAAAGAACAACGCCAGGATCGCGTAAACCGCGATGGCAAGTGCCAACGGTGGTTTGTTGAAAGCCATTACGAACCCGATTCCGAGGATGGTGCCAGGTACTGCCCCGCCCAGGTTGGAAGTGAAGTCCAGTGCATCCTTGCCAGTGAACTTTTTGCGTACGACCAGCCAGGCAATGATCATACCGAGGATCGCAGCCACCGGCGTAGCCAACAGACTCAGGAAAGTGGTATCGAGGATCGCCTCAACCCCGCGGGTAACCGTCATTGTCCAGTGCTTCAGAGTGGGGGTGAAATCGACGCCCCAGGCTGTGCTGAAAGAACCATAGATTATGGTTGCATAGAGAAGCAGAATAAATGCGATGATCAGGTAGGTGATGATATTAATGGTCCAGCGGATGGCAGGTTCCTTTTCCATGATCTGCGATCCGGCCGGTTTGCCGGTGACCGAAATATAGACGCGCCGGTTCACGTAATAACGCTGAACAAGGAAGATGACCAGCGTTGGAATGATCAAGATTAGTGAGAGCGCTGAGGCTTTCTGATAGTTGTATTCTCCAATTACAGCCAGGAAAATCTGCGAGGAAAGAACCGTTTTGTTGCCCGCGATGAAAAGCGGGTTTCCCAGGTCGGCCAGGGATTCCACGAAGAGCAGCAGAAAAGACCCGGCAATACCCGGAACCAACAGCGGTAGGGTGATGGTTCTGAACAGGTAAAACCTGCCGGCACCCAGGCTGGCAGCAGCTTCCTCCATGGCGGGATTCAAGCGCTCCAGCATTGCTTTCAGCATCAAGTAAGAAACCGAGAAAAACGTGATGGTTTGCACGATCACCAGGCCGTCCAAACCGTAAATGTCATTCATGCCGTGAACAAAAGTGATCCCCAACACTTTGTTGGTGATCAGTCCGTTGCGTCCAAATAACAGGATCATGGCCAGCGCCAGGGCGAAGGGTGGTGATACGGTGGGTACGAGCGCTAACCAGTGAACGATCTTCTTACCGGGAATATTACAGCGCACTACCGCATAAGCGAAGATAAAGCCTACCAATGTGCCTGAAGCCGCGGTCAGCAACCCCATCAGCATCGTATCCCCAAAGGCTTTTCTCAGCCCCGGTCCGTAGTAATTATCCAGGTATCTGACAAAATACGTCAGGTCAAAAGCCCCTTCTTTAGAAATAAAACCACCCACGATCGATTTATAAAGGGGAAAAACAACAAAAACCACGATAAAAATACCTGACAACAGCAAACTCATGAACAGCACCGGGTCTCTGCCGATCAGCGTAAATTCGCGGATGCGGCGGTTAAGACCTGACGCAGTTTTTGGTGTTGGCTCAAAATCTTGTGATCGGGTCTGCATGCTCCTCCAACCATACACACTGGGCGGCTTACGCCGCCCAGTGTCAATTCCTTTTTTTACTGCTTCAGATTTTCTGCAGTCGCGATCTCATTGGTGAATTTATCTACAAAGGCGGTCTTGTTCGTACCAGCCCAGATGAAGTCATAATCGATCAGGTTGACCTCGAGCAATTCCGGGTGGGAGAGCTCAACACCATTCACAGTTGGCGCCTGGTAAGCGTTGTACTTGGGTCCCAGAGCCTGTCCTTCGGGTGAGATGGCCCAGTCAAACCACAGTTTAGCCGCCTGCATGTGCTTGGCACCTTTCAGGATCCCCTGGCCGCCGATCTCGTAACCGGTGCCCTCAGCGGGGAAGGTGAGTTCCAACGGGCAGCTGTTGTTCTCGATCTCGTTCACGATGTCGTGAGAGAAGACGATCCCAACTGCAGCCTCACCCTGGCAGACGAACTTGGCCGGTGCCGCACCGCTCTTGGTGAACTGCGCGATCTGACCTGCGTACTTTTGAATGTACTCCCAACCGGCTTCCTCGCCGCGCATCTGTAAGATCGTGGCGATCGCGGTATAGGAGGTGCCTGATGTGGAAGGATGCGCGACCATGATCTGCCCGGTGAACTCGGGTTTCAACAGATCGTCCCACGAGGTGGGTGCCTTGGCTTCCGGATGGGCTGCCAGCCAATCCTTGTTGGTAGCAAAGCCCAGCGTACCTACGTAAACACCAACCCATTGATTATCTACATCCTTCATCAGATCAGGTTCGCGAATGTTCCCGTAATTCGGAGAATCGTATCGCTCCAACAGGCCTTTTTCTTTCGCAGACACAAAGCTGTCGATCGGGCCGCCCCACCAGATATCAAAGGTCGGAGCATCCTTTTCTGCTTCCACACGGGCCAGGGCTTCGCCGGATGACATGCGCACGTAATTGACCGTGATGCCATACTTGGCTTCAAACTCCTGTTTCATCCCCTGGCACCACTCTTCCTGCGGGGTGCACAACACGTTAAGCTCCGTGTCGGCAACCTCAGTCGGGGCAGCGGTCTGGCAGGCAGACAAAACTGTTACTGCCATGAACAAAACCGCCAACAACAATCCTGCTTTTTTCATAGACATTTTCTCCTCCTGGAATAAATATCGGATATCCGTTGATATCCCTGACAGGTGAAATAACTACTCCTGTGTGATTATTATGCAATTTAATAGCCGGCTTTGTCAAGCCATAATTAATATCAGGCAGGTATTAAAATGGGTGAATAGAATCTGTTCACCCATTATTGAGATCTGGACGATGATTAATGGTGACGCGATTTCACACGTTTCCTGGCAGCAGCCCGTTTAGAGTATTCTGTGCCAACACGAATGCCCATTTTCGGCAGGATCACCCGGTGCACAAGCAGGATAAGCAAGGTGATCGCGAATGCGATGGCAAATACGATCAACGATTTGCCAATGTCACTCATCAGTTCAGGATTCACCAGCATGACGATCGCCAGGGTAAGCATCAAAACACCGCCGATCAACTTGAGAATGCGTCCGTGCTTTTCCTCAAGCCTGGAGGATTTCAGGGTAAAAGTGGCTACCAGGAAAATTCCCAGTTCATCCAATTGATAGATGATCATATAGAGTACAAGAAGCAACACAAAGGTGACTGTGGTCACCTGCTGGGCAGAAATGAGGTTCGTCCAAAGCACCGGGAAACCCGCTGTGCAGGAGAATTCCACCAGCGAGACGCCAGCCGCCAGCACGATCGTGCCGCCGATCAGCCCCCACCAAGAATCCCCGGCGTCCAGCACCTTGCGCATCCGCTGGTAGATGCCCGGTTTTTTGTCGTCGGAAATGGTGAAAGAGACTCCTTCTTTGTAAAAGAAGTAATCCTTGATGTTGATGATCCCGAAGAATAACGCCACCAATGCGACCACCACCTGGATCCAGCCGATGAAGCTGACCACCTTCAATACAGTGAAAAGTCCGGCGATGAACAGCGCGTAGATCGCAGCGGTGACCGTCAGGAAGATGAGACCAATCACAAGCACTTTCTTGCGAGAGCCGGTGTGCAGGGTGATCGCCAGCAGCATGCTCAGCACCCAAATCGAGCAGGGATTAAAACCATCCACAAAAGCGATCAGCGCTGTGCTGAGAAAAAGTCCTATTTTCGAGAAATCGACTTCACCAAATAACGGCAATTTTGTCGTTCCCGGATTTTCGGATGGGTCATCTCCGGGCGTTACTTCAGGAGTTACCACGGTGGGGATTTGCGTCGGGCTTTCTATGATCACAGGTCCGGTTCCACCAAAAGGAATATATCCCTTCCCTTCGATTACCGGAGCGCCCTTATCCTCACAACCTTCTGCCAGGCAGCTTTCCACCTTCGCAATGATCTCAGCCGCAAACTCATCCGCGTAGCCCTCCCAGACTGTATCACCCACGATAATCGTCGGGACATAACGCGGCTCAAACCCGTACGCCTCTCCGAAGGTGGCAAACAGCTGCTGGTTCTGCTCCGAGTTGTAGATCTCAAATTCATACAAAGCGACTGAGGGGTTTTGTTTTGCCAGATCTTCCAATACCGGTTTGGCTTTGGCACAGTGTGGACAGCCTTCACCCCAGAAGATGTAGATCGGAACCCTGGGCTCATCCTGTAGAGTTGAGAAACTCAAATCAGGTGCAGCTGGATCGAGATAAGCGGCAACATCGTTGGAAAACAAAGATAACGCGACAAATACGAGCAAGAGCGCAACGGTTATAAGTTTTCGGGTCATGGTGAATGGATTTGCTCCAGTAATAGGTGTGCAGTAATTCCCAATTTTACCTGAATTTACTGTCAAGGGAGAGAGGGGATATTTATTATCGCGAGGGAGTTTTTTGATCAAGCGCGTGCCAGGGCAAGCGCGCCCACCAGCACGACCTTGTCACCCAGATTGGTGGTGGTCAAAGTAAAGCCTTCCAGATAACTCGGGGAGATCACACTTGCATTGAGCGAACGTCGGGTAGGAGCCAGGATCAACTCACCCGCCTTGATGACACTACCGCCCAGGATGACGATCGTGGGGTTAAACAGGTGCAGCAGGTCAGCGATCGCCCGCCCCAGGAATTCACCAGCCTGGTTAAACGCCTCAATGGAGAGCTCGTCACCCTCCTTCGCCGCGATAGCGATCGTCCGTGCTTCAACCGGTTCACCGTTACTGCAGAAGACCGATTGCCGTCCCGCAGCGAGTTCCCGTTTAACGAAATTCGCAATACCGGTGCCGGAAGACATGGCTTCAAGATGCCCGGGGAAGCCGCATCCGCACATTGGTCCACCCGGAAGCACGGTGGTGTGGCCTACTTCAGCCGCCAGACCATTCGCACCGACCAGCAGCTGGTCATTGACGATGATCCCGCCGCCCAGGCCGGTGCTCACGGTCAGGTAAACGAGATTGTGATGCCCGACTCCCGCGCCGTATTTCCACTCGCCTAGTGCTGCCAGGTTGGCATCGTTGCCCAGGCGTACTTCCACCTTGAACCTGTTTTGCACCAGTTCCAACAAGTGAAGTCCGTTCCAATTGGGGATGTTGGGGATGGTATAGGTAATGCCAGTGGTCGGGTTTAACGCGCCTGGTGCGGCGAGAGCAATGCACCTGATTTTAGTGTCAGTCGGCCAGATGGACTCAATCAGATCAAAAAGGCGTTCAAGGGCTGGTTTCTCCCCGCTGGTGGGGATGGCCTTGAACACCCTGGGCTGCAGACCTTCGGATGGATATAATGCCGCCCTTAACTGGGTACCGCCAATATCTACAACAATATCATCCATCGGATCTCTCCTATTCTTCTGGCATGATTTTACCAGAAACCGCATTCCATCAGTCTGAAAGTGCGGGAAAAAGTTCCAATAATGCGCATTGTTTAATCTTGTCGGGTGGTAAAACCATGTTATAATCTTTCTTCGCGCCGTGAAGGCAGCATGATCAAAAAGAAGCAGGTGTAAAATGAGCGATATCTTAACAGCATATGATGCCCCCGTGAATCCCAACATCCCTGAATTACGTACCGGGGACATGGTTAGCGTGCATGTCAAAATCAAGGAAGGCAACCGGGAACGTATCCAGGAATTCAAAGGTGTGGTCCTGTACAGACACAACAATGGCAACAATTCCTCCTTCACAGTCCGCCGTGTGGCCAGCAACGGGGTCGGTGTGGAACGCACCTTTCTACTGCGCTCTCCGCGTATCGAAAAAGTTGTTGTTGAGCGCCACAGCCAGGTTCGCCGCGCACGCCTGTACTTCCTGCGCGACCGCTCCGGCAAGAGCGCACGCCTCAAGCAAAAATTTAACTAATCAGTACAACATTGATTTCATCTGGGTGCAACCAACGCCGTGGTTGCGCCCTTTTCTATTTCAATATCCCGGAGTGTCAGTCGTATGAAACCACTGATCGGAATTACCACCAGCCATAGGAGCAGATCCCACCAGCGTATGGATAGCCACCTGCTGGGTGAATACGCCAAAGCCGTTGCCAGCACCGGTGGTTTGCCGGTGCTGATCCCGAACGAATTCTCCCTCACTGAGCTGCCCGCCCTGCTCGACCGACTGGATGGGGTCCTTCTTTCCGGTGGTGGAGACATTAACCCCGCCCTTTATAGCACCCGGGACGACGGCTGGTCGAAAAACAGATCTGAATTACGTGATTCCCTGGAAAAAGTTCTGGTTGCACATGCTGTAAAACACGATCTCCCGCTGCTGGGAATTTGCCGCGGTTGCCAGATGCTGAATGCCGCCCTAGGCGGAACCCTATACACGGATATTGCCAGCCAGCTCAACACCCGCATTGTGCATGACCAACCTGATGCAAAAGATCCCGGGTATCTTGCGCACGATGTGGAGATCCTGCCAGGCACAAACCTGGCCGGGATCACAGGGTTGACCAGCCTGCGGGTGAACAGCCGGCACCACCAGGCAATCAGGGAACTTGCCCCCGGTTTGAGAGTGACAGCCCGGGCGAAGGATGGTTTAATAGAAGGTGTGGAACTTCCTGAAAAGAAGTTTTGCATCGGTGTGCAATGGCACCCTGAAACCCTCGTGAAAATTGACCATCACTTCAGTATCTTCAAGGCATTTATTGCTGCGGCGCAGAGATAAAATTACCGGGTGAGCATGAAAAGAAATCCGATCGGCGTATTCGATTCTGGCGTGGGCGGTTTGAGCGTTTTGCGCGAGATCCGCGCCCTCCTTCCGGCACAACCGGTGTACTACTTCGCCGACCAGGCGCATGTGCCCTACGGCAGCCGGCAGATCGAAGAGGTGCGCGCGTTTTCTCACGGCATCACGCGCTACTTGCTTGAACTTGGAGCGCGCCTGATCGTGGTCGCCTGCAACACCGCCTCGGTGGCATCGCTGAGTTCCTTGCGCGAAGATTACCCGGATATTCCGTTTGTCGGCATGGAGCCAGCCGTTAAACCCGCCGCAGAACAGAGTCTCAGCGGCCGGGTGGGTGTGCTGGCGACGGAAGCCACCTTTCACACCGACATGTATGCCTCCGTGGTCGAGCGCTTCGCCCGGGATGTGATCGTGCTCGAGGACCCCTGTCCAGGACTGGTCGCGCAGGTGGAAAAAGGAGACCTGACCGGAGGCCAGACCCGCCTCATCCTGGAAAAAGCCATTGATCCCATGCTGGCTGCCGGGGTGGATACCATCGTAATGGGTTGCACCCACTATCCATTTGTGATTCCACTCATCCAAAGCATCGTTGGACCCGATGTGCGCGTGATCGACCCGGCTCCCGCCATCGCCCGGCAAACCCGCCGCATGTTGGAAGCGCATGGTCTTCTGGCAGATGGCAAACGCAGGTCTGTGACAAAGTACATCACTTCCGGTGAAGCCGGTTCGTTTCAAAAAATATTGCGGCAACTTATCAACGAAAAACGCCCGGTAAAACAGGTAACCTGGCAGGACGGCACCGTGGTCGACCTGGCTTGAGCTGAGGCATTGACAAGGAGAGATTGTGAAAGAATTCAGGCTGGCGCTGATCGGATTTGGCAACGTCGGACAGGCTGTGGCAAAACTGCTTGAAACAAAACAGGAAATATTACGGGCAGAACACGGCTTCAGCACCCGCATTGTCGGTATTGCCACTTTGCATCATGGCATGGCGATCGATCCCGCCGGGATCGATGTGACCGCCGCCTTGCAAATCGCCAAATCAGGGGGCGATCTCGGTCAGCTTTCCACCCAGCCGTATCCCGGCTCGATCATCAACTTCATAGAAAACGTACCGGCAGATGTGCTGTTCGAGAACTCTCCGGTTAACCACCATACCGGTCAACCCGCTGCTGATCACCTGCGCGCCGCGCTCGCCCAGGGAATGCACGGAATCACCGCCAACAAAGGCCCGGTGGTGCATGCGTATGACACCTTGTCCACAATTGCACGTGAAAAAGGCGTGCGATTCCTGTTTGAATCCGCAGTGATGGACGGCGCACCGATCTTCTCCCTTTTCCGCGGTCCACTCCCTGCGGTGGAGTTGAAGGGATTCTTTGGCATTCTCAACTCCTGTACAAACCTGCTGCTGGAGATGATGGAAAACGGCAGAACATTTGACGAAGCGGTCGAATATGGAAGATCGATTGGCATAACGGAAACCGATCCAAGCGCCGATATTGACGGCTGGGATGCCGCCATCAAGGTGGCAGCCCTAGCAACCGTGCTGATGGGCAAATCCTTGAAACCCGACCAGGTGGAGCGCGAGGGCATTCGCGGCGTCACCCGGGAGATGATCCAGGATGCCCTGCAAGCAGGTGAACGCTGGAAACTGGTCTGCTCCGCCAAGCGCATGGACGGCCGCATGGAGGCGAAGGTGGCGCCGCAACGTGTGAGTCCGCGCAGTCCGCTGTACAGCATCAACGGTACCAGCTCTTTCGTTCAGTTTGAGCTCGACACGCTGCCCGGATTGGGCATTCTGGAAAGCAACCCCGGACCCGATACGACAGCTTACGGGCTGCTCGCCGACCTGATCAACGCTGCGCGCGGGGGATGAAACAGGTGAAACGATGAGCAAGGATGAGGTCGTTCACATCGCGCTCGGCAGCAACCTGGGCGACCGTCCAGGCAACCTGGCACGCGCCGCAGAGCTGATGAGTGAGCTAGTGGAGATCAGCGCTGCTTCGAGCATATACGAAACACCACCCTGGGGGGTCGTCGACCAGCCACGCTTCCTCAACCAGGTAATAAAGGGCAACACCTCACTTGCGCCGATGAATCTTCTATACGAACTCAAAGCCATCGAAAGACTCATGGGGCGCCGCGAGACAGTGCGTTACGGCCCGCGCATCATCGACCTGGATATCCTGTTGTATGGCGACCGCGTCATCAATTACAACCGTCTGCAGGTACCGCATCCGCGCATGCTTGAACGGGCGTTTGTGCTGGTGCCCCTGGCGGAAATTTCCCCGGGAATCATCCTGCCAAACAACCAATTACCGGTGGAGTCACTCCTGCAGCAGGTGGATCAAACCGGCATTGAAAAATTCACTCCGTTCAAAGGCGGGAATCGTGAACTTTAGTCTTGCACCTCTCGAATTCGGCAGGAAAACCTGGGTGATGGGCATCATCAACGTCACCCCGGACAGTTTTTCGGGGGATGGATTGATCTCGCATGTTGAAACGGTGCGGGCTGCGCTGGAACAGGCGCAACGCTTCGTTGAGGCAGGCGCCGATATCCTTGATATCGGCGGGGAGAGC
>AMWB02053767.1_pt1 | contig 19486 bp, 17 predicted proteins | sample 200311 | NCBI WGS metagenome assembly AMWB02 (sample SAMN02737377, study PRJNA173069) | bioreactor metagenome | biome: anode biofilm in microbial fuel cells | place: USA: California | collected 2010-12-16 | reverse complement strand
CCATTTACACAAAATTCTTTACAGGCCCGAAAGATATCCACCGGCGGTCTCAATCAAAATGAAAATAGGGAACTTGAGATGTATCCTGCCTTGGTAAAGGAAATAATGGTTCTTATTCAGATTCCTTCTGTCAAGATTTTTCATTATCTTCCACGAACAATACCAAACGAAAACGTATTAGGAAGCGAAGTATTTTCCCCCACACTTTCAGCAGACAATCACCACTGCGGTGATATTATCCTTGCCGCCGGCTTCATTGGCGCACCGGACCAGCGTGTCGCAGGCGATCTCCGCGGTCGCCGACTCTTCGAGTATCCGCTCTATTTCGTCATCCTCCACCATGCTCCACAGTCCGTCGGAACAAAGGAGAATCCTGTCGCCGGTCCGGATCGGCACCTGATGAAATTCAGGATCCTCGGGAAAGGCAAAGCCGATGCCGCGGGTGACGATATTGCGAGCCAACCCCGCTGCGCCATGCGCCAGGCCCGCAGTCTGCTCCGCCACCAGCGAATGGTCGGTGGTGACCTGAACCAGGCCGTTGCCGTCGTCAACATAGGCCCGCACATCGCCGACATGACAAAAATACGCGCTGTCGCCGTCCACCAGGCAGGCAACAAGGGTGCATCCCATGCCCTGCAATGCCGGATCTTCCGCCCCCATTTCCATCACCCTGTCATTGGTCTGGTGAAAGCCGGCAATCAGCCCGTGCTGGATGGCCGCCGGATTGCCGCGAATCTGCCGGATCTTTTCCTCGGAAAAAAAGGTGGCGAGACACTCGATCGCCACTCTGCTGGCAACTTCACCCGCCCTGTGGCCGCCCATGCCGTCGGCCACCAGGAAAATATTTCTTTCCAGCAGAATGGCAAAGTTGTCTTCATTGTTCCTGCGGACCATGCCGGTATCCGTTCTGCCGAAACAGACAAGACCTTTTGGGGCGGTTTGAAAAAATTTTCTCAAAAAACCAAACATGCTTTCTCCATTATTCCAGATCCCGGACCATTGTAAATCTTCTTGTGCGGAAAACAGATCGACTTTTTTCCAGTTCGTCAAACATCAGCGGCTGCGCAACGCCGACGGCACCCCGTCATCAAACTCAAGCTGATAAATAAGGGTCCACAGCACAATTGCCCCATCCTGCCGGCCGCACAGAAAGGTATGGGCGCGCGGCCCGCCGGCCAGACTGCATACCCCGTCGCCCCTGGCATCAAGGATATGGATACACTTGCCGCTTTGCCAGTTCCACAGCTTGATGATATCGTCCTCGTAGCCGGTAACCAGTGTCTGATCGTCGGCAAGAAGAAGAACGGAGGTGATCGTATCCTCATGCTTGTCCATGGACTGCAGACACCTGCCGCTCCTGCAGTCCCAAACCCGCACCACCCTGTCGCCGCTGATGCTGGCGATTTTCGCTCCGTCGCGGCTGACCGACAGGGACGATACCGGCAGGGCATGGGCGGCAACTTCCCGCAGGCAGTCGCCTCCTTGCCCGTCATAAAAACGGAGGGAACCGTCTTCGTTGCCCGCGACAAACCGAGCGTCCTCAATGCAGACGAGACAGCGAACACCGCTGCCCGCCTCGGTGATTTGCTTTATTTTGCCGCCGGCGGAAGAAAGCAGAACAATGCCGCCGCTGCCGAGACCGACCAGCAACTGTTTGCCGTCCGGCAGGAAGGTCAGGGCTGTCACCGGTCCTTTGCCGCAGGCCACGCTTTTCTGCTCGCCGCTTCTGAAAAAGCGGAGAACCACCTCCCCGTCTTGCTGCCCAATGGCAAGCGTGGATGAATTTGCCGCAACGGCGGTAACCTGCGCCCTGGTTTGGGCAAAAGGGACTGCCATCTTTCTTTCACCGACGCTGCGCACATACACCTTTTTGCCGGAGGAAGCGGAAAAAACCAGCCGCCGTTCCGGGACGGAGGCCATGAACCATGCCGGTCCTTCATCCGCTTCCGCCTCATGGGTGATAACCCGCTGGACGGCGGACAGGACGCTTTTTTTGCCTTCCGGCAGCAGCTGTTCGTAAATCTTGTAATAAAATTTGTCTTTTTTGAAGCGCTCGTTTCCCCAGCTGACCATCAGGGTGTCATAGCACTGGGTCAAGCGCCGGCTCTGCAACAGGGTGAGAATATTATGGTGCACCGAACGGCGCAGCTGGGCCTCGCGGAAAATCTCCATCGGCGCCTTGGGAAAACACAGGCGCAGCTCCGGCTCCCGTTTTCTGGCGGTTTTCAGCATCTCCTCGCCGCGCTCGACACATTCCCCGATTTCCTTTTCCAGCTTGTCGAACAAATCAAGCGAGGGAAACCGTTTTTTGCAGGCCTCCACTCGCCGCAGCAAGCGATCCGGACTTTCATTGCTTTTGCACCAGCGCAACATCAAGAAATTATAAAGGGCTTCCGGCAGGGTGTCGTTTATCTCCAGGGTACGGGACAGATAATTTTCCGCCTGCCGGTACTTTCCGAGTTCAGCCAGTGAAACCGCGCGATTGTTCCAGTTTTCCGCCCGCATGTCGATTTTTTCCATGATGGCATAGGGGCAGGAAACCTGAAAAAGCTCCAGATAAACCTGGTTCAGCGCTTCCTTGAGCTCGCCAAAATGCGGGTAGCGATCATCCGGTTGATAAGCAACGCTTTTTTTCAGGATTGTCTTCAGGCTTTCCGGCAGTTTGATCGCCGGATCGGCGGCCTCGGGCTCCGGGCAATTCCCCTGGGCATTATGCTTATAGGGTCTTTTGCCGCAGAACATCATCCACAGGCAGAGGCCGAAGGAAAAGATGTCGGTCCGCCTGTCCACCCGATGGGCGTTGCGCAACTGTTCGGGCGATGCATAATTCGGGGTGCCGCGGAAGCCGACCGTGGCATCCGCGGATTGGACGCCGGGCAAGGTCGTTCCTTCGGCTTCCTTTTCCGTACCCTTGATGGCGCGGAGGATGCCGAAATCGGTAATTTTGACCAGGCCGTCCTTGGAAAGCAGGATATTCTGCGGCTTGATGTCGCGATGAATAAAACCCTTGGTGTGCGTATATTCCATGCCGTTGCAGAACTGCACGGCAATGGAAAGAGCGGTCCGCATATCCCGGCACCGCCCGCGGTTGATCCATTCATCCAGGGTGCCGCCGGACACATATTCAATAAAGATATGGGGAATAGCTGAAAAACTGCGGACATAATAACAGCAGGCGATGTTCGGATGCAGGCCCAAACGGACCCAGCCGTTGGCCTCCCGGAGAATGCGCTGCAATCCCTCCCGGTCGGCCCATACTTCCGGCCTGGGCGCCTTGATGGCCATCCAGATGCCCCAGCCCAGATGCTCGGCAATATAAACCTTGCCCATGGCGCCGCTGAAGATGCGATCGATCCGATAGCGGTCGTCGATAACCTCTCCGGGCAGCCAGTTCAGCCCAACCGCGGCATCAGCATCGCCCTGACCGGGCAGAACCTGGGTGAGATCGACGGAGGGCGCCTTGTCCTGAACCGACTTGCCGCTCGCGCCCTGGCTATCCTTTTTAAAAAAGCGACTCAGCATAACGGGTTGAAATCTCCGCTCCGGGGCGGGAAAGAGGAAAGATGCTGCTTGCCGTGACAACGGGAAACAGTTGTCGACGGCTACTCAAAACGGATCTGTACGCCTCGAATCTCGATGACATCCCCCTTGTTCAGTTCGCATTCTTCCCTGGCCGGCGCGCCGTTGAGCAGGGTTTTCGCCCAGCTCCGCTGGGGAACGAGATAAAATTTCTTGTCGCGATTAATGACGTAACACTGGGCCTGGGCAACAAACCAGCCGGAAACCCGCAAATCGCTGTTGATGTCCTTGCCGATCTTGACACTGCTGCGGCCGAACAGCGGCACTTCGCCGGGGCTGCCGTCACCTTTTATCACGGTCAGCCGGTGGACGACCTTGACCGCTTCCTTGCTCTTCTGGGGCCCGGAAGAACTGCTTCGCGTGACAAAAACCGTTTCGTCGCCGAAGTCAAGAGCCGCGCTTTGTGAAGCGAATCCCTTTTCCTTCGACGACTCGGCGGGCAGGAGAAGAAATTTGCCGATCTCCACCACATCATCATCAAAGAGCTGAACGCAGGAATCTATCTTTTTGCCGTTGACCATGGTGCCGTTCAGGCTGCCGAGATCCTCCACGAAATAAACGCCGTTTCTCCTCTCAAGCGCCGTATGCTTGCGCGAAATCGCCGTATTATCCACCACCACGTCGGCTTCCGCGCTCCTGCCGATCACCAGCCGCTCACCATCTTCGATGGGAAACTGCTTCACAACCTTGCCATGCAGCTTTATTGCCCATACAGCCATAATTCACTCCTCTTCCTGGCCGGCATCAGCCGGTTTGCAACGTCATTGTTTCGCAAAAAGTCAATTTTTCGTTTTTACGAATCCGTCAACTTTACGTAATTTCATTTTTAAAAAGAGATTTCCAGTCAGCGAGATAGCGACGAAGTCCCGCAAAACTCGTACTGTAGGCCCGCAACACCTCGGTTTTGCCGCGAATCGCATACTGATGCGGCGTAAAACATGATTCCGCCTTTCGCAGCTGCAGATAGGCCGGTTCGCCGAGAATTACGTCCAGCTTGTGCCGTGAAGTCATCTCCTGCAACCTGAAGGTCACATTCACCACATCCCCGACAATGGTAAAATCACGCTGCCCGCCAACCCCCATATTGCCCATGACCGCTTCACCCGTATTGAGTGCCGCGCCTATCAGCAGTTCACGGTTGATACCCGGCGCGGCGAGACCGATTTTGCGGGTCCAGATGCTTATCTCAAGCGCCGAAAGCAGTGCCCGGGCGACCGAGGCAAACTCAGCGCCGTTGGCCCACACCGCCAGCACGGCATCGCCAATGAACTTGTCGACCTGGCCGCCGTTTTTCCGCACAACCGCATCGACTTTTTTCGTCCACTGGCCAAGAAACTCGGAAATTCGATCCGCCCCCACTTCCTCGGATAAAGGAGTAAACTTACGGATATCACAAACCAGAATGGTGGCTAGCTCGCGCTGCAAAAATGCCACCGTTGCATCGCCGGCGGCATCGGTTTCATCGCCCGCGGGTTCATTCGCCACCGATTCCTGCCAAAAAACGAGTTCGGATTTGCCGATGGTGACACGGTCGCCCGCGCTCAGTCGCGTGGGGCCATAAACGCGGCGACCATTGACAAGGGTGCCGTTTGCGCTTCCCAGATCAATAAGATTATGGCTGGAATTGGCCTCAATCTGGATCATGGCATGCTGCCGGGAAACCCAGGGGTAGGGCAGCAGGATATCACAGTCTGCGCCGCGGCCGATCCTGAAAGTGCTTTTCCCTGTCAGGGTCCAGCTGGTTTCCTCTCCTCCGGCGACAAGTTTTATGGCTGCGTTTGCTGTACCGGATTGCGTCATATGTCTGCGTATCGGGCCCCTCTTCAGCGGCCCCTGATTTTATGAATTGTTTTTTTCAGCCGCACAAGCTAGTGTAATAACCGACAATAGATATTTACGAGCCGTTACGAAACAACCTCTTCAGTCGTGTGATTTCGTTACAGCTCCCTTTCCGGTCTCCGGAGAGCGGAACGGCGATATTGTTTTATAACAATGGTTTGTTCAATGTTTCTCGTATAATACCATTTAATAAAGCAAGGTTGTAACTATTTAACCCACAAAACAAAACAAAATGACAGAAAAAAAGGGTCAGCCGTCAGGAAAACTGGCAGAAATTTTTGCAAAAATGAACATGAGCGAACTCCCGGCCATGTCAACCCATGTCCAGGAACTCATTTCCCTTGTGCACAGCAGCCGCAGCGCGTCCTATGATCTTTCCCGCGTTATCCTGAAGGACTACTCCCTGACCAACAAAGTCCTCCAGGTGGTCAATTCCGCCTATTACTCCCTGGGGCAGGCCGTCAGCTCCATATCCAAGGCCGTCACCATCCTCGGCTTTGATTCCGTGCGCGACCTGGCTACCGCCATTGCAATTTTTGAGGATTTCATCAAGTCCGGGGTGGAAAAGGAAGGTATCAGCAAACTGATGACCCGCTCCTTCCTCAGCGCGCTCCAGTGCAGGGACATCGCCGGCGACAAGAAGCTCAACGTCCCGCCCGAGGAGGCCTTCATCTGCGGCCTGCTCCACAATCTCGGCAAAATCATCGCCTTTATCTACCTGCCCGACATCTATAAAGATATTGAAAAAAAGGTGGCGGCCGGAATCCCCGAAGATACGGCCAGCCGACAATTGCTGGAAGAACTCACCTTTGCCGAACTGGGGCAGGAAATTGCCCGCTTCTGGAACCTGTCCGACAAGGTGATCGGCGCCATGGAATCCAACCCGGCCCCACCGAAAAGCAGTTACGACGCGGAAGCTTACCTGCAGAATCTCGCAGACTTCAGCAATCGCTTTGTCGACAAGGTCTGCAACGGCGAAGACACCAGCGAACTGCTCGCTAAATATGGCGGCATCATCTCCATCAACCAGGAAAAGGCGCTGGAAATACTGACCAACTGCGTCGAGGGTTCCCAGGACATTTCCGACTCGATCCGCTACGGCCTGTCAAAACTGAAAATTCACAGCAAACTGGAAAAGGCGTCTCGCCAGGGGAGCGCCCCGCTCCCAGAGGAGAATGGCAAGATCGCCGGAACCAAACCGGACGGCACGGAAGAGCTTGATGAACTGCCCAGTTCCGACAAATCGATCAACGAATTCATCAAGGAAATGACCGAGACCCTCATGGGGCCTTTCCAGCTGAATGAATTTTATGCCAATCTGCTGGAGGCCATATACCGGGGGATTGGTTTCGACCGGGTCATCCTTTGCGTCATCAGCATTCAGGCCACCAAGATCGCCCTGGTCGGCCGCTTCGGCCTCGGCGACATTGAGGCCGCCGATATCGCCAATTTTGAACAGCCCCTGGCCAATACGGACCAAGCCATACCCAAGGCCATGAAACTCTGCAAGGACGTGGCCATTGAGGCGGACAGCCTCGGGGCCTTCCCGGAAAAAATTCATTACCTGACCAAGGGCAGAACCGTTTATTTATTACCCATCGCTGTCAACGGCAAGGCCATCGCCCTGCTTTACATGGACCGCAAGGCCGGTCGGCCGAAACTGGGCAAAAACCGCATCAAGGCTCTGCGGCTGTTTCGCGATTTCGCCGCCATGGCCATCAAAAAAAGCAGCAAGAAAGGATAAAGAAAATGCTCGAACTTCGCTTCATCCGAGAAAATATCGATCTGGTAAAAGAAAAAATTCTACGCCGCAACATCACCACCAGTCGCATTGAAGAATTTGCCGATATCGATCTCAGGCGGCGGGAACATCTCACCGAGGTCGAGGAACTGCGCAACCGGCGGAAAATCGTCTCCCAGGAGGTTGCCGAACTCAAAAAAGCAAACAAGGACGCGGAAAGCCTGATCAGCGAGATGCGCCGGGTGAACGACAGGATCAAGATCCTGGAAACCGACCTGACCGTTATTGAGGAAACGCTACAGGAAATCGTCATGGAGATCCCGAACATCTGCCACGACTCCATCCCCGCCGGCAAAGACGACAAGGACAACGTGGAGGTGAAAAAATGGGGCAAGCCCACCGACTTCTCCTTTACCCCCAAAGCCCACTGGGAGCTGGGCGAGGCGGACGGCAGCATGGACTTTAAGCGGGCCGCCAAAATCTCCGGCGCCCGTTTTGCCCTGCTGAAAGGGTTTGCCTCCCGCCTGGAACGGGCCCTGATCAATTTCATGCTGGACCTGCACACCCAGAAACACGGTTACCAGGAGGTGCTGCCCCCTTTTCTCGTCAACAGCGCCACCATGACCGCCACCGGCCAATTGCCGAAATTCGCCGCAGATCTCTTCAAGGCCCAGGATTGGGATCTCTATCTCATCCCCACCGCCGAGGTGCCGGTAACCAATATCCACCGGGATGAAACCCTGTCGCAGGATGAGCTGCCGATCAAATACTGCGCCTACACCCCGTGCTTCCGCTCCGAGGCCGGCTCCTACGGCAAGGATACCAAGGGCCTTATCCGTCAGCACCAGTTCGACAAGGTGGAGCTGGTCAAGTTCACCACCCCGGAAACATCGGACGATGAGCTGGAAGCCCTGCTGGCCGATGCGGAAGAGGTTCTGCAACTCCTCGAACTGCCTTACCGGGTGGTGGTGCTCTGCTCCGGCGACTTGGGCTTTTCCGCCACCAAAACCTATGACATCGAGGTGTGGATGCCGGCCCAGAACACGTACCGGGAAATTTCCTCCTGCAGCAACTTCCTCGACTTCCAGGCCCGGCGCGGCGGCATCCGCTACCGGCCCAAAGGGGCGAAAAAAAGCGCCCTGGTGCACACTTTAAACGGCAGCGGCCTGGCTGTGGGCCGCACCCTGGCCGCCATTTATGAAAACTGCCAGCAGGCCGACGGCACCATCAAGCTGCCGAAAGTACTGGAACCATATTTCACCAACCGCTTCAGCGGCTGATTCTATTCCCGGCGTTTCCGCCTGCGAGCCCCAGAGTGACCTCGCGGAAACGCCTTCATACTCTCCACGTCCCCTCCCCCCCGCCACGACGCTTCTTTCTTCTTTTCCCGGTTTCCGTTTTTTCTTCCCGCCCCCTGGTCACCCACCGGAAACTGGTTATTTCACCCAAATCTACGTCGTTTCACCACCATTATTCCTCCGCCCCACTTCTGCGACCTCCAAAACAAATGTAACAATATCAAGATAGTGAAACACAAAAACCACTTTCTCGCCGGAATGGCACTTTAATTGCTGTCAATCAATTCAACTCCATTCCACCACATTTACAGGGGCATATCATGTACACGCGGGACAACGAACAAATCTGGCTGAAAGCACCACGGGCCGACAACACGACAACAAAAGGTGTCTGGGTTTATCCGGGTGAAATCATAGAATGGCATTACACCTGCACACCGCTGGGCACCCTGGTGACAGGCTACACGGTAAAACCATCACGGATAGACAACAAACTGGAAAAAAAAATGGTGTAAGAGCAGCGGCCCTTGTTATAGAACAGAGCCGCCGCTCCGGACATCCGGTTCAATTGCCCTTTCCGCTGCTTGCGGAAAAATCATTTGCCCTGCAAGGCGAGGCCGAGCAAACGATCAAGCAACGACGGAAAATCAATCCCCGCCGCAGCCGCAGCCTGAGGCAGCAAACTGGTCGGCGTCATGCCGGGAATGGTGTTGGTTTCAATGACAAACACCTCTCCCTCATCCGAGACAATCATATCCGTCCGACTGTACCCCCGCAGACGTAAAACCCGATGGGCGGCAAGGGCCGCCTGCTGCGCCTTTACCGTTATCACCTCCGGCAGATCCGCCGGGCATATTTCCCTGGTTGCACCCGCCGTATACTTGGCCTGATAATCAAAAAAAGGATACTCTTTGCCTGGAATGATCTCAACCAGGGGCAGGGCCTCGAGATCATCATTGCCCAAAACTCCGCCGGTCACTTCCCGGCCCCGGACAAACTCTTCCACCATTACTTCCTTATCAAAGACAAAGGCCTTTTCCAAACCGACCGCCAGTTGCTTCGCATCATGGGCAATACTCATTCCCAGACTCGACCCCTGACGCACCGGTTTCACCACCAGCGGGAACCGCAATCCATCGGCAAGAAGTCCGGGATGTTCCACATCCTTCGGCGACGCCATGCGCCATTCCGCCACCCGCAGCCCCGCCTGGCGGTAAAGAATTTTGGCAAGATTCTTGTCCATGGCCAGTGCGCTGCCCAGCACCCCCGATCCCTGATACGGCAGACCAAGCAGATCGAGAAAGCCCTGCATGGAGCCGTCTTCCCCCAAGGGTCCATGCAGCAGGACAAAGGCTGCATCAAGCGCCGCCGCGTCGGCCGCAAGCCGGGCCAGATCAGTGGCCGGATCATACTGGGTCACACTGTACTTTTCTTTATCCAGGGCAGCCATCACCCCTTTCGCCCCAGCCAGGGAAACCTCCCTTTCGCCGGACTTCCCCCCTGCCAGCAAGGCAATTCGCAATTTTTGCACCATACGCTTTCCTTCCCCTCTATAAAAGTTGACCGGTTCGGTCGATTATCGGTTAAATAGAACAAGGAGCCGGACGGCCCCATCACCGGATGACAATAGTACATTTTTCAGCAGGGATTGGCAATGCCATGAAACGGGAAACCATCAACAGATTACGCGCCATCGTCGGACAGGACCAGCTGACCACCACAGCGGAAGACCTGCTCTGCTACTCCTATGACGGCACGGGCAGGGAATTTCCTCCGGAGGCGGTCGCCTTCCCCGGCGACGCAGCCCAAATCAGCGCCATCATGAAACTGGCCAACGCCACCCCCTTTGCCGTGGTGCCGCGGGGAGCGGGCAGCGGCATGACCGGCGGAGCGCTGCCGGTTGCGGGCGGACTTGTTCTGGCCATGAGCAGGTTGAACCGCATCCTGGAAATCGACGAGGAAAACCAGGTTGCCGTTGTCGAACCGGGAGTGATCACCGGCGACTTTCAGGCGGCCCTGCGCCCCCGGAATCTTTTTTACCCGCCTGATCCCGCCAGCCTGAAATTTTGCACCCTGGGCGGCAATGTGGCCGAATGCGCGGGAGGGCCAAGCGCCGTCAAATACGGGGTAACCAGGGACTATCTTCTGGGACTCGAGGTTGTCATGCCGGACGGCAGGATCATCAAGACCGGGGTGCGGACCGCCAAGGGCGTGGTCGGGTACGACCTGACCCGTCTTTTTGCCGGGTCTGAAGGGACACTGGGCATTATTACCAAAATCATCGTCAAGCTCATCCCCCTGCCCGCCTGCAAAGACACCTTCCTCATCCTCTGCTCCAGTATAAACCAGGCTGCTTCCCTGGTGGCGGAAATTCTGGCGCAACATCGGCCATGCACCCTTGAATACATGGACCGCACCGCCATTTCCATTGTCCGGGACAAACTGCCGTTCCCCCTGCCGCCGGCCACGGAAGCGCTCTTGCTGCTTGAGGTGGACGGAGACCGGGACTCCGTTGCCGGCCAGTCGCGCCTGCTTCTGCAATTTCTCCGCGACAAAAAAAATATTCTTGAGGTGAAAAAGGCGGAAAACAACGACCAGGTTGCCGCCCTCTGGAGCGCGCGCCGTGGCGTCTCCCCGGCGGCTTTTGAGCTGAAACCAGACAAGACCGGCGAGGACGTGGTGGTGCCGCGCTCGAAAATCCCGCAACTGGTTGCCTTCATCGAGACCCTGGCCGCCCGCCACAAGCTCGTCATTTTTACCTTCGGCCACGCCGGCGACGGCAACATCCATGTCAACATCATGCTGGACAAAAAGAACACGGAGGAACTGGAAAGCAGCCGCAAAGCCAAAAAAGAGTTGTTCGACAGGGTACTTGAGCTGGGCGGCACTCTGTCGGGTGAACACGGCATCGGCATAACCAAGTCGGAATTTCTTCCCCTGGAAATCAACGAAGCGAGCATGGAGGTCATGCTGGGGATTAAAAAACTGTTTGACCCCAACAACATCCTCAACCCCGGGAAAATTTTCCCGACAGGCGGACAATCGCCGATGCAGCCAAAAAATAACATTTGACAAAAAGTCACCACTTCGTTATAGATTTCTGTTTTCGGAAAGGAAGAAATCCATCTCCTATTAATTACGCTAAAATATCTTTTTTCGGAGTTATCATGATTGAAGTTGAGGTCCGTGGAGACATAGAATACGCCATTCGGCAATTGAAGAAAAAGCTGCAGCTTGACGGCATCAAAAAAGAACTGAAAAGACGCGAATATTACGAAAAACCAAGCGTCAAAAAACGTCGTAAACAAGCAGAAGCAAAGAGAAAACTCCGCAAGGTCATGTACCGCATCGAACGGGAAGCATAATGGCGCCAATCCTCGTACAATGAAAAGACGGGGAACCAAGAGCCACCCAATCAGCACTGTCCGACAAAACAGGTTTCCTGGCGACGGCAGCCTCCTGCCCCGAGAGTTGCAGAACAGCCAGGACCTGTTTCTTCATTATCTTGCCGCCGAAAAAAGACTGGCCGATAACACCATTCGCTCCTATCAAGCGGATCTTGACTCCTTTCTTTTTTTCCTCTGCCATAAGAATATTTCCCTGCAACAAATAAGCTCCCAGCAGATCAGGGACTTTTTTTCCCATTGCCTGAAAAAGGGAATTTCCCTGCGCAGCAATGGGCGTCGCCTTTCCACCCTGCGTGGATTTTTCCGCTTTCTCCTTGCCGAAAAACTGATCACCACCGATCCGACCAAAATCCTGGAACTGCCGAAAAGCTCCCGCATTCTCCCGGAAGATCTTTCCGTTGCCGAGGTCGACAGACTTCTTGCGGGTTCACGCGGTCTGCTTCCCGTCTCGCTGCGCAACAGCGCCATGCTGCATCTGCTTTACGCCACCGGAATGCGGGTCTCCGAGCTGGTTTCCCTGCCGTTGATGTCCATCAACATCAACGCCGGTTTCGTCCGGGTGCTCGGCAAAGGAAGCAAGGAACGACTGGTCCCTTTCGGCGAGGAAGCCAAGGATAGAATCTCCGGCTACCTGCGACACGGCAGGGGTCTCCTGCTCAATGGAAAAAAAAGCACCTCCCTGTTCGTCACCGCCAGGGGCAAAGCCATGACCAGAATCCGCTTCTGGCAGATCATCCGGGAAACAGCGCTGCGCGCCGGCATCACAAAAAAAATCAGCCCGCACATGCTGCGCCACTCCTTTGCCACGCACCTGCTGGCCCGAGGTGCCGACCTGCGTTCGGTCCAGCTCATGCTCGGTCACGCCGATATTGCCACCACCCAGATTTATACCCACGTGGATAGCGGCCGCCTCCAGGAAATCCACCGCAAATTCCACCCCCGCAGCAGGAAAAAAGAGTAGGGAAAATCACAAATGGAAGTCATCACAACACATCTCAATGCCGATTTTGACAGCATGGCCTCAATGGTTGCCGCCAAAAAGCTCTACCCCGACGCGGTGCTGGCCTTTTCCGGCTCCCAGGAAAGGAATCTGCGCAAATTTTTTGTCCAGTCGGTGATGATTTACGACTTCCAGCGGGTAAAAAACATTGAACTGGATCAGGTAACCAAACTGATCATCGTTGATACGCGCCAGCCGTCACGCATCGGCAACTTTGCCAAATGCCTGGAAAACCCAGGAATTGAAATTCACCTGTACGATCACCACCCGGATGCGCCGGGCGACCTGAAGGGCGCCGTGGAGGTGGTGAAAGCGGTGGGATCAACGGCCACGGTTTTTGTTGAAATCTTTCAGGAGCGCAATATCGCCATCAGTCAGGATGAGGCGACGCTGCTGGCCATGGCCGAATATGAGGACACCGGCTCGTTCACCTTCAGCACCACCACTCCGGCCGATTTGCGCGCCATGGCCTGGCTGCTCGGCTGCGGCGCGAACCTGAACACGGTCACCCAGTACATCACCCAGGAACTCACCACCGGCGAAGTCTCACTGCTGAATGAACTGATAAAATCGGCGACAACATACACCGTGCAGTCCATTGAAATTACCGTGACCCGCATCGCCCTCAGCCAATATGTGGACGAATTCTCCCTCATTGTCCGGCGCTTCATGAGCATGGAAAACCTCAATGTCCTCTTTGCCCTGGCCAGCATGGGGGAACGGATCTATCTCATCGCCCGGAGCAGAATCCCCGAAGTCAACGTCGGCCAGATCGCCCTGGAGTTCAACGGCGGCGGCCATGCATCAGCCGCGGCGGCCACCATCAACGACATGACCCTGGTCGAAGCGGAAGAAAAACTGATTCGCCTCCTCCATAAACACGTAAGGCCGGAAAGCAAGGCCTGGCAACTGATGTCCTCGCCGGTCATTTCCGTTGGCCCTGATATGACCACCAAGGAGGCTTACGACACCCTCATCCGCTACGGCATCACCATGCTGCCGATCATGCAGGACAATAAAATGCTGGGGCTTTTTTCCCGGCGCGATGCCAGCAAGGCCATCTTTCATCATCTCGGAGACCTGCCGGCAAGCGAATTCATGACAACGGAACTTGCCACGCTGCCCCCTTCCGCCACCCTGGCCGATATCCAGGAACTGATCATTGAACACCGGCAGCGGTTCATCCCCATTGTTGAAAGCGGCTTGCTGGTGGGCGTTATCACCCGCACCGACCTGTTCAATCTGCTGGTCAACGACCCGGCCTATCTCCCCAGCCTGAAGACCACCCAGAGTGAGCCGTCCAGCGAGCGCAACAGGAACATGACCAACCTGATCAGCCAATCCCTGAGCCGGGAAATGGTCATTCTCCTGCAAAGAATCGGCGAGGTGGCGCAAAAAAACAAATTCACCGCCTATGCGGTGGGCGGCTTTGTCCGCGATCTGTTGCTCCACATTGAAAATCTCGACCTGGACATTGTTGTCGAAGGAGACGGCATCACCTTTGCCAAGATGCTGGCCCAGGAACTGGGCGGCACCGTGACCACCCACGTCAAGTTCAACACCGCGCTGGTCAAACTTGCCGACGGCTTTAAAGTGGATATTGCCACGGCCCGCCTTGAGTATTATGAATACCCGGCGGCAATGCCCACGGTGGAACTCAGCTCCATCAAGCTCGACCTTTTCCGGCGGGATTTCACCATCAATGCCATGGCAATCCATCTCAACCCGGACAAGTTCGGCATCCTGGTGGATTTTTTCAACTGCCAGAACGACCTGAAGGACAGACAGATCCGCATCCTGCACAACCTGAGCTTTGTCGAGGATCCAACCCGTATCTTCCGCGGAATCCGCTTTGAGCAGCGCATGGGGTTTACCCTCGGCAAGCTGACCGAAAAACAGCTGAAGAACGCGGTAAAGATGAACCTCTTTGATCGGAAATTCGGACGCCGTTATTTTCAGGAAATCAAGCTGATACTTTCAGAACCCAACCCACTGCCGGCAATCCGGCGCATGGCCCAGTTTGATCTGCTGAAATTCCTCCACCATTCGCTCAAATACGAGCCGCGCGTTGCTGAAATCATGGAAGAAGCGCACCGGGCCCTGGCCTGGCACAAACTGCTTTATTTAAGCGACAAATGCAGTCAATGGATCGTCTACCTGCTGGCCCTGACCTGCCGCATCCAAACGAGGGCGCTGTTTGCCTTCTGCAAAAAATTCGAGGTCCCGGAGCGCTACCAGCAGCTGCTGCTCCGGGAAAAAATCGAAACAAAACGGATTGTCCGCACCCTTGAGCGCAGAAGCCATCTGCGCTCAAGTGAAATCTACTGGCTCCTGAAAGGGTTGAGTCATGAGGGGCTTCTTTTCCTGATGGCCATTTGCCGGAACAAAACCGGCAAACAGGCAGTCTCCCTTTATGTGACCCGATTGCGCCACATCAAAAACCACCTGCACGGCGCAGACCTGAAAAAACTCGGCTACCCTCCCGGCCCGGCATACCAGACCATGCTGAATCACCTGCTGGAAAAAACCATTGACGGTGAGCTTTCCAGCCGTGAAGACGAGATCAATTTTCTTGGAAAGGAGTATCCCCTGGAAGCGGGGAAGAAAAAAGGAAGTCCATGAATATCATACAGCAGATCATCATACTGGCGCCCCCCTTCCTGTTCGCGCTCACCATCCATGAATATTGCCACGGCATGGTCGCTTACCGACTGGGAGACCCGACAGCCCACAATCTCGGCCGCCTCACCCTGAACCCCTTGAAACATCTTGACCCGCTGGGAGTCCTGGCCTTCATTATCATGAAAATCGGCTGGGCAAAACCGGTGCCGGTCAACCCGCGCTACTTCCGCAATCCGCTGAAGGACATGATCTGGGTGGCCCTGGCAGGCCCCGGAGCCAACCTGTTGACGGCAATCGCCAGCAGCCTGCTGGCCCAACTGCTCGTTTTCCTTGCCGTCTGGATACCAAAACCGATCCTCTTCCCGCTCTTTCAGATGGTGGGCGCGAGCATCTGGATCAATATCATCCTGGCGATTTTCAACCTGCTGCCCATCCCTCCCCTGGACGGCAGCAAAGTGCTGATGGGACTGCTTCCGCCCCGGCAGGCAGCTGCCTTTGCAAAACTGGAGCCTTTCGGCTTCATCATCCTGCTGGCGCTTTTTTATACCGGCATTTTACAAAAAATCCTCGGGCCGATCACCGGCCTTGCCGAAAAGATGATCACCGGATAAACGCGACTTCCCGGAATTACCGGTTTGCCCTGTCGGCGCACAGGGCGCAGAACTCATCCACCAGCACCTTCCTGGCCGGCAGGTCGAGTCGAAAATAAATCGGGCTTAACATCAAAATTCGGATTGCCTGTCTTGGAGTCATAATATTCCTCCTTGCCATTTTTTTGTTTCGATGCTGATATTTCCATGCAAAATAGAAGCCAATGCCCCGACCGGCCCAACAGCCCGGAATAGCATGATATATTCCGACGAACGCAGCTCGATCCGTCAACGTCGCGGGGTTTTCCGGAAAAAAGCTCCGCTTTCCCGGAAAAACCCGCAGACCCGCCTTTTTCCTGCTCACCCGAACACTTTGGCTTTTATTTTGCATAATTTATGATATTGTAAAACAGGGTGAACCAATGGACATTATGCAATCAACCTCCGACATAAGCAGGAAAAGAGCCCAGCTGCAGACCTATAAGCTCTATTACGAGAGCAAGATAGCCTGCCTGAGCAACACGCGCCTTTCTCCGGCCCTGCACATTCTTGCCTGCAAAGACGCGCCCATTGACCCCGGCGACATGCAATCAAACTGGCAGCGCTCCCGATACATCAAAAAATGCCTCAAGTACTACAAAAAAAAGTTAAATGAACTGGAAAAAGAGATAAAGAAATTTACATGAAACAGGGCAAAGCAAAAACAGCTTTTGCCTGTGACAGTTGCGGCGCCACCTTTGGCAAATGGATAGGGCAATGCCCCGAATGCCATGAGTGGGACAGCATCAAGGAACTTGAGCCCCCGCCTTCTTCACCCATCGCAACCGGCTACAGCGGCATCATTTCCCCGGTGCAGCCCATCTGCTCGGTAAATTTTTCCGACACCCCGCGCATAACCACCGGCATGACGGAATTCGACCGGGTGCTCGGCGGCGGCCTTGTGCGCGGTTCGGTTGTGCTGATCGGCGGCGATCCGGGCGTCGGCAAAAGCACGTGCCTGCTGCAGATCTGCTGCCTGCTGAGCGAGACCAGAAAAGTCCTCTATGTCACCGGCGAAGAATCTCCCCAGCAGATCGCCATGCGCGCCGCCCGCCTCGGCCTGCCCGGCAAACAACTCCTCCTCATGACGGAAACCCAGGTGGAAAACATCTGCCTGACCGCCTTGCAGGAAAAGCCGCAGGTCATGGTCATTGACTCCATCCAGACCATGCAGACCGCGTCTTCCTCCTCCACCCCCGGCAGCGTTTCCCAGGTGCGCGAATCAGCCGCGCAACTCACCCAGTTTGCCAAGGCAAGCAACATCGCCGTTTTTCTGGTCGGCCACGTCACCAAATCCGGCGACCTGGCCGGTCCCAGGGTGCTTGAACACATTATTGATGTGGTCTGCTATTTTGAAGGCTCCGGCGACAGCAGATACCGGATGATGCGCGCGGTGAAAAACCGTTACGGCGCGGTTAATGAACTTGGAGTCTTCGCCATGACCGACAAGGGGCTCAAGGAGATCAAAAATCCTTCGGCCATTTTTCTGAGCCGCACGACTGACGCCATGGCCGGCAGCGCGGTGATGGTGCTCTGGGAGGGAAGCCGGCCCATTCTCGTCGAAGTGCAATCCCTGGTTGACGAAAGCCACGGCGAAAGCCCGCGTCGACTCACCGTCGGCATCGACCAGAACAGACTGATCATGCTTCTGGCCGTTCTTCATCGCCACGGCGGTATTGCGAGCTACAACAAGGACGTTTTCATCAACGTCGTGGGCGGGGTCAAAGTCAACGAAACAAGTGCCGACCTCGCCCTTGCCCTGTCAATCACCTCAAGCATCAACGACAAACCATTGCCGGTTGACCTGATTGTTTTCGGCGAAATCGGCCTTGCCGGAGAAATCCGGCCGGTTCCGAACGGCCAGGAACGATTGAAAGAAGCGGTAAAGCACGGTTTTCGCCAGGCGATCATCCCCCAGGCAAACCGTCCAGCAAAAGCAATCCCCGGCCTGGAAATTTTCCCCGTCGAAAAACTGACCGACGCACTGGCCGCCGCTGCATTCTCTGGTGCCGGTCCACCCTCACAAACAGCCCGCCAAGGCAGGCGTGATGCGGCAACATTAAAATCTGCCGCACACCTGAAGAAAGAAGATCAAACATTGACATGAAAATGTTGAGATGGTAAATAGCAGGTCAAACATTGTGGAGGAATGGCCGAGTGGTTGAAGGCGGCGGTCTTGAAAACCGTTGAACGAAAGTTCCGTGGGTTCGAATCCTACTTCCTCCGCCATTTTATTGAAAGCACACGGAGAGATGACCGAGAGGCCGAAGGTGCTCGCCTGCTAAGCGAGTGTAGGATCAAAAGTCCTACCGAGGGTTCGAATCCCTCTCTCTCCGCCACATTTAAGTTTAGCAAAGACCAAAGAAATCCAAAAACCCCGCACCCATCATGGGATGCGGGGTTTTTTATTGTCCGGTTTAGTCCAAAGAAATGCGGGGTCGTCTCCCCACTTAACGGGTAGAAATCATGCCTGTTTCTTGTCTCGCCATTCCCACAACAAAACAAAATAAAAACAGGCAATTAAAGGCGATGCATGGATCATAATAGTCTCAAGTTTCACGTCTTCGTCCAGGCTTGAGAGCGCCAGTGGATATCTTCACATGCTCAATTCTGTCCGGGATTCAAAACGTCGTCTTTTTCTCAGTTGTTTGCTGAACACTCTCTTTTGGTTTTTTTGATCATGCTCGAACTGATGGCCAGAGCAGGCATGAGGATTGGAGAAGTGTTGGGGCTCCGACCATTAGATATTGCAGATCGGAAGCTGATCCTGCATGTACCGAAATGCGGTCGTGATGAGGAGATAGTCTTTATTACGCAAAAATTAAACAGCAAACTGATCAATTATGTGCGCGACCAGAAAATTCCCTATGATAAAAGAATTTTCCCCATCACCTATGCAGGTGCGAGGAAAATGGTCGTCCACGTTGGCGCGGCAGTGGGCATCAAACTGCGACCACATGACCTGCGGAGGCATGCGGCAACTTATGCCTCACGGGGCGGTGTGCCTCTTGAGATAATAAGCAAAATCATCCTTCGTCATTCGAATCTTTCGACAACACAACAGTATTTGGAAAAGGTTTCGGACGTTGAGGCACATCGGTGGATTGAAAACTTGCACGGATAGACTGGACGTAAAAATCAAAAGTCAGCAATCCATGAGATGCAAATTCCTTCAAACAGGTGAATGTGCATCCTGGTAGCAGCAGGCTTTAATGAGTCGGTTCTGCGCGCAGACGCAGACCAAGAGCCTTAATGACCTTCAAAATTGTTGTAAATTCAGGATTGCCATCGGTGCCTAAAGCACGATAAAGTCCTTCGCGGGAAATCCCTGTGTCCCGGGCGGGCCTGTAAAGAATTTTGTGTAAATGGTT
>AMWB02162408.1_pt1 | contig 19499 bp, 20 predicted proteins | sample 200311 | NCBI WGS metagenome assembly AMWB02 (sample SAMN02737377, study PRJNA173069) | bioreactor metagenome | biome: anode biofilm in microbial fuel cells | place: USA: California | collected 2010-12-16 | reverse complement strand
TGGCGGCGGTGCGGCCGATCCTGACGCTGCAGGCCCGCTGGTCCATCATCCCCGGCAGGACGGACCTGCTCGTCGAAACCTGCCGCTCCCGGGACGGACATCACCTTTTCATATTCCCCTTTGCGGGCCACCTCGTCAATGAAGGCCTGGGGGCTCTTTTCGCCTATCGGCTGAGCCGGCAGGCCCCGATGACGATCGCCATCGCCGTCAACGACTACGGCATCGAGCTGCTGTCGGACCGCCCCATCCCGATCGCGCCCTTCCAGGACGCCGGCATTTTCGGCACGGAGAACCTTCTTGCGGATATCATGGCCGGCGTGAACGCATCGGAGATGGCGCGCCGCCGGTTCCGGGAGATCAGCCGGATCGCAGGGCTGGTCTTCCAGGGATACCCCGGCCGCCGAAAGAGCGGCGGGCAGATCCAGACCTCCGCCGGTCTGCTCTACAACGTCTTCCAGCGGTATGAGCCGGACAATCTGCTCCTTAAACAGTCGTCCCGCGAGGTTCTGGAACAGCAGCTCGAGCTCCGCCGCCTCTCCGAGAGCCTGCGGCGGATGGCCTCCGCCACGCTGCACATCATCGACACCGGGCAGTTCACGCCCCTGGCCTTTCCCATCATGGTCAACCGCCTCCGAACGCGGATCAGCTCGGAAAAGCTCGCCGACCGCGTGCGGCGCATGCAGCTGTCGCTCGAAAAGAAGGCGAATCGATGACCACCGGGAGGCATGAAGATACGATGGCCGCAGCGGCCGATTCCCTCGAGATCCGTGTCCGCGGCCGGCACCTCGTTCTTCTTTCCGAGCGCGCCGTCTTCTGGCGTGAAGCGAAGATGCTGGTGGCGGCCGATCCCCATTTCGGCAAGGGGCAGGTCTTCAGGGACCGGGGCGTCCCCGTGCCGGCCGGCACCACGGCCGCGGATCTCGAACGGCTCTCCCGGCTGATCGGCCGGCTCAAACCGTCGGCGCTCCTATTTCTGGGCGACCTGGTCCACGGGCGTCTTGCGGCGCCCTGCGCCTTCACCGGGGAGGTCCGCCGCTGGCGGCAGCGCCACGCGGCTATCCGGATGATCCTGGTCACCGGCAACCACGACGCGGGCGCCGGCGGGCTTTCGGCCGCGTTCCGGCTGGACGAGATCGTTCCGGAAAAAGCGGCCGCCCCCTTTGTGTTCACCCACAAACCCGTGCCGGGGGTCTCCGGTTACGGCATCGCGGGTCACATCCACCCCGCCGTCACGCTCACGGGAAAAGGCCGCCTCAAGGAGACCCTTCCCTGCTTCTCCTTCGGCCCCGGATCCGCCCTTCTGCCGGCATTCGGCGGCTTCACGGGCACCTGCGCCGTCCGCCCGGGCCCCCGTGACCGGATCTTTGTCATTGCCAGAGACGAGGTTGTGGCGATGTAACCCGGTTCTTCATTTCCGAAGCGTGTATGATGCCGCTGATCATGGACGATCGCATCCTGGCGCTAATCCGTCAGCGTCATCAAAAATGCGACAATGTCGTCAACTTCGGGATCGGTCAGACCGAGGTTGCCGATATTGTCCGTATTCAGGTTCTGTGCCACCTCCGGTAATGCCCAATCACCGACATCCCGGGTGTTTTTGAAAATTACCATGTCTTTAAGGGTCGGAAAATAGCCGTTATGGGAATAGGGTGCGGTCAGGGCGATATTTCTCAGGGTCGGGACCTTGAATTTGCCGTTCTCTGCTTCATCGCCTAAAAAGCCGCCCAGGCCCAGGTCCACGGGGTTCCCCTCGAGCAGCGGATTCATCGGAACACCGATATTGTGGTAGGTGTAGTTTGTAAAAAGCGGCCCCTTGCCGGTGACATCGGCCATGGAATGGCATCTTGAACAGTTGGTTGCAAAAAGAGCCATACCGTTTTTTTCTTTTTCACTGAGCACGCCCCGATCAAAGCGGGAACTGAACTTCTGCACCTCTTTGGATCGTTCGTAGGCGGCAATCGCCCGGGCAATATTGTCGTAGGCCCGATCCACATCGGCCAGCGAGCCTGCGCCGAATACCTTGTAAAAAAGGTCGGTGTAACCCGAATCCCGAACGGCTTGAACCACCGCTTCTTTACCCGGCATATTCATTTCAACCGGGTTTAAGGGCGGACCCTGGGCCTGCTCCGCCAAGGGGTCGTCCAGCGTCCACCCGGTGGCCCGGCCATCCCAGAACATACCGCCGACATACGCGCCGGTCGCGTCCTGATGCAACATCGGACTGTAGCCGGCGTAGGCCGACGTTGGTGCGTTTCGACCCCCTTTGCTTATCCCGTCATCTCCCAGAGAGACCACGGTATAGTATGGATCCCTGCTGTTGGTAGGATCTGCAAAACCGGCCACATGCTGGTGGCAGGTCTGGCATGACTGGGTTGCATTCAACGAAAAATCCTTATCCTGGTACATGATTTTTCCGAGCTGCTCCATCTGGGTGAGCTTTGCCGCAAATGCCGTTCCCACGGCGACGGCAAACAGCAGAATCATCGCGCCGATCATTGCCTTTCTTATCATCTTCATACCTCCTTTATCGAATATTTCGGAACGACCTGTTATGGTGGATACCTGATTATTCCCAATCAATGGCGTGCAGGCCATCACCACCCCGATGAACCGCAAAGGCCTCCACAGGGATATGAGCATCCCTGGAAGGCCTTCGATAGCTTTATGAAAATTTTCCGAATTCCATCATTTCCCCTTCAACCATACAATCCGGACATTTGCGGAACATTGGAACAGTTTAATCAGCTCACGTGCATCCTGAACAACCTACAACTGCTATCAACTTTGACAAGAGCCGTCTCTGGCACGATCATGGTCCCGGTCACCGGAGCCCTTGCCGCCGTTGCCACCCTTGCCGCGGCCGTGCCCATTGCCTGCCGTAAGGAGTTGGGTGTCGTGATCTATCATGTAACTTTGGCACGAGCCGTTCCGATCGCGATCACGGTCGCCGGAGCCGTTCCGATCCCGGTCCCGGTCACCGGAACCCTTGCCGCCGTTGCCACCCTTGCCGTGGCCGTTGCCCGTCAGAAGAAGGCCGGCATCGTGATCTATCATGTAACTTTGGCAGGAGCCGTTCCGGTCATGGTCCCGGTCTCTATCGCGATCGCGATCCTGATCGGCAGCCAACGCAAAGCCCACGCTGCAAAGAAATACGAGAAGAAATGCAAAACTACTTTTCATCATTTTCGCCATGAGAAAATCTCCTTTTTTTAGTCAAAGTGCATTTTGGTTTCATCGTTTTTCCCAGAAAATGTCTTTAGCCGCATGCATCCATTCGATCTCTTGGACTATCGACCGGCTTCCGTCACCTCGAGGGAAGTCCCACTCCAAAAACGGCCGTTTGTACCCACTCTATTATCAACAAACGTGCCAAAACATTATCTGCAATAAATACAGAATGTTTAATATTTTATGATCTCTCATCCATCGACAAATCGCTTCCCTCTTCGACAATATTGTCGAAGACGAACCGGACGCGCCGGACCCACCAAATTTTTGTCATTGCCGCAGACGAGATGGCGGCGATGGAAGACCCGTAGGGGCGGCCCCCCCGTGGCCGCCCTCATTGCGCGAACCGCGCACAAACCCATAGGCGGACCGTGAGGGGCGCACATCAGGGCAGGCACGGGGGCCTGCCCCTACGGGTGAACGATCCAGATGATTTAAAATTACATGTAATTATGGCTTGACAAGCGTAAGTATCCATGCCAATAAATTGCATATAGTGGTATCTAATTTCAATATATGAAATTATGATCTTCATCCATGCGCCGGCGCGGGGATCGCCGGAGGGAATCCGGACGTCATCATCATCGATGACAACCACGGCCACGGCGCCCGGCGCAAACCCACGGGAGATGAAATTATGGCAGATGTCACAACAGACCCCTACAGCGGGCTGCAACTCGTCGAACTGAGCCATGTGTGGGGCCATGGAGCGCCGTCCATGCCGGGGCAGGACGATGTCGTCATGTTCCGGGCGGTCAAGTTCGCGCAGCACGGCGTCATGGCGCACCGCATCAAGACAGTGATGCACACCGGCACCCACATGAACGCGCCGCTTCATCTGATTCAGCGCGCGGCGGATCTGGCCGCCATTCCCGTCGACCGTTTTTTCGGCAACGGCGTGGTATTGAACATCCCCAAAAAAAGCTATGCGGTGATCACCGTTCAGGATCTTGAAACGGCGGGCGCCGAGGTTCGTCGGGGCGATATCGTCGTTATCGTCACGGGGTGGCACCACAAATATTCGGATGCCATCGCCTATTTCGGAGAGTCGCCGGGCCTTTCCAAGGCGGCCGCCGAATGGCTCGTCAACAAAGACTGCAAACTCGTCGCGGTCGACACGCCCCAGATCGACCATCCGCTGGCGACGTCGCTCGGTCCCCATCGCGGCGGCCCGCTGATGAAGCGGCTGGCGGATGATTACCGGAACGCCACCGGGCTGGATCCCAAAAAAGAGCATCCCGAGTGGAACGCCGCCCATAAAACACTTCTGGGCGCAGGCATTCCCACCATCGAGCAGGTCGGGGGCGATGTGGATACGCTGGCGGGCCGGCGCGCGACCTTTGCGGCGACCCCCTGGAAATTCGAGCACGGGGACGCCTGTCCCGTCCGGTTTGTCGGCATGATCGACCCCACCGCCAGGTGCCGCATCGACGCCGGCAACGCATGAACCCGCAAGAGGCAAAGGAATGAAAACATGAGCCTGCAGATCTATAATTTGAGCCAGCCGTTTCATCAGCATATGCCGGAATGGCCTTCAAGCCCCGGCGTCAATGTTACCGTCAACAAATTCCACGCGAAAGACGGCGTCTACCAGGTGCAGTGGGAGGGCATCATGCACCGGAGCACCCATATGGACGCACCGCTCCACGTTACGGAAAATACCCCCAGCATCGGCGATTATCCGTTGTGGCGCCTGTGCGGAACCGGTGTCGCGGTCTCGGTCCCCAAGGGGAAATGGGGGGTGATCACCGCAAAGGACCTTGCGGAGGCCCGCCCCGAAATCCGGGAAGGCGACATCGTCATGATCAACACGGGGTTTCATCACAAATGGGCCGACAGCGACGAATATTTCGCCTACGGCTGCGGCATCTCGGGCGAGGGCGCCCAGTGGCTGGTGGATAGAAAGGTGAAATGCGTCGGCTACGGTTGTCAGGCCAACGATCACCCGATCGCGACCAAGCTGGTCGATCACGGCCTAGGCCCGTCGCAGCCGCATCTGATCGAGGAATACAAACAAGCGACCGGCCGGGATCCCAAGGAGGATTTCCCCGATTGGGAGCCGGCGCACAAAACCCTCATGGTCAAGGGCGGCATTCCCGGCATCGAGAACATCGGCGGAGATCTCGACGCGGTGACCGGCAAGCGCTGCTTTTTCACGGCCTTCCCCTGGCGCTGGCCGGGCGGAGACGGCTGCATCGTCCGCGTGCTGGCGGTCATCGATCCGGATCAAACCTTCCGTTTCGAGACAGGCGAATGATCTGAGTCAACGGCCGCGACCCAGGATATTCCCCTGCATTGCGGCCGTTACGTTGAAGGACACCTCATGCAGACGCTGCGATCTTTCGCAATTGCAACTCCATAGTCTCCCGCTCCAAAGCCGCTGGTTTGTGTTCGCACGTTTTCTTCTTATCTTGCCAATAGGTATAGCCGATTTTCATGGAACCTGTGCCTGATTCATGGTCGGTGCAGGCAATAGAAAACAAAGGAGATTTTCTCTATGAAACGCGTATCGACCATTCTGGCGGTGATGCTGCTGTGTGTGCCGTCCTGGACGACGGCACAAGGCGACATATCTCAGAAAATTCAAGAGGGCGTCGATTCACCTACCTTGAGGTGTCCGGGAGGGATCATCAGTGAGAGAAACAGCATCGAGGAGGTTGTCGCCATGTGCGGAAAACCGATCCGGATCGCCAAGACGATCGATTATCCGTTTGGCGTCTGGGTGTATCATTTCGACGATTCGAATCTGATCTATTATCTTGTCATGAGCGGCCGGAAGCTGCACCGCATCGTCGAAGCGATGTGCTGGGACGACGATCTCGACTGCAGGTAAGATCCGGGGAGGAAGACGGCCGCCCCGGAAACGTGCCGCCCGGCGCTGCCGAATGGCGCGCGGGGCAGCGGTTTGATAACGGGCGTCGCTCAGACAGACAGGATGGTGGTGCCGGAGTTGCCCATCAGGCCGTAGGTCTGGGCCATGGCAACTTTAGGATTCTCCACCTGCCGCTCGCCGCATCTTCCTCTCAGTTGATTCGCGCATTCGATGACCTGCCAGAGCGCCTGGGCTGAAAGCGCCTCACCGTGTGAAGAAAACCCGCCACTGGGGTTTACGGGCAGTTTTCCGCCGATTTTCGTCTCACCGTCCCGCAGCATCCTGTCCGCTTCGCCCTCTTTACAGAACCCGCATGTTTCCAGATAGACCAGGTAATGCCAGGAGCTGTTGTCGGGCAGTTCCAGCACATCGATATCCTCGGGGCCGATACCGGCTTTTTCGTAAGCCTGTCGGGAAGCCGAGTAGCTTTCACTCAGCATCGGGGCTTCGGCAACGGCCGGGCAGGAGAGCGCGGAAATACGGATGGTCGGGTCGCCATACATGGCGCTTCCCATGGTGGTGGCGTTGATCTTCACCGGTCGGTCGGCTGTACCGATCAATTCCTTGTCGGCGGTAACAATAACGGCCGCGGCGCCGGTACTCACCGGGCAGATCTCGTAGAGTCTCAGCGGATCACAAACATAGACCGAGTTCAATACCTCTTCCATGCTGTAAACCTTTTTGAACCGGGCGTCCGGATTCTTGGAGCCATACGCGCTCATCAAAACCTTGACCAATGCCAGATCCTCTTCGGTGGTGCCGTATGTGGCCATTCTTTTCCTGCATTCCAGCGCCCAGTAAATGGGGTTGGGCAGTCCCCCCATTTTCCATCGGATCACGTCCCTGTCCTGAACCGCGTTGTCTGATTTGGCGGTCAGAAAACCTTTCGGCGATACGTCGGCACCAAAGGCCAGGGCAGTATCGGTTTCGCCGGCGGCGACACTGTTGACCGCCATTCTGATAGCGGCGGATCCGGTGGCGCAGGCGTTGTATACGTTTACCACCGGAACGCCGGTTTCGCCAAAGATGCTTTCCAGATACTGACCGGAAAGGTGACCGGCGTTGCCGCCGTAAATAAAGATGCCGGCCATGATCGCCTGAATCTTTTTCCATTCGATGTCGGCGTCTTTCAAAGCGCCGTCAACAGCCACGGCCGCGAAATCCGAAAATACTTTCTCGGAGAAGCCCGTCCAGGGGTGTATGCCGGTTCCAACAATATATACATCTCTCATGGTAATTATCCCTTATGATATTGATCGCAAAATCGGTTATTTAACAGCGCGAAACGCCCAGGTCACCACTTGCTGTTTTTCCTCGTTGGTAAACATCTCAAGCGTGGTCGTTTCCATTTCCATCCCCAGCTTGAGCGTTTTCAGGTCGGTATCGGTGATAATGCCGGTCACCTGAATTTTTTCGTCTTCAAATTCGACCAGACCGATACCATACGGCGTAATCTTTTTGTCCGTCTTGAATGGCGGGGGACAGGGATAATATTGAATGGTATAACTCGCCAGCTTGCCTTTGTTGGGAAGCAGAACATCTTTCACACCCTCTCTCGAGCAGCCGGGGCGATGTTGATAATGTTCCTTCGGAAAGAAGTAGGTTCCGCAGGAGCTGCATGTTGCACTCATCAATCTGACTTCGCCGGTCGACCAGTCCACCAAATTGGGGATACGCGCTACTTTATTTGCCATGTTTTCCATTCTCTTGTTCCTAAGTATTTTATATTTTAATTCACAAAATTGCCGCTATCGGCCGACAAACCTCGGCGCCCTTTTTTCGAGGAAAGCATTGACGCCTTCCACCTTGTCTTCCAGGCTCAAGGAGAGACTGTAGAGTTCATACTCGTACTTCAAACCGCTTTCCAGATTGGTCTGCATGCCGCGGTTGATGGCGGTTTTGGCCAGCTTGAGCGCCGCGGCGCTCTTGGCGGCGATCTTTCCCGCCATCGCCTTGGCCGTGGGCATCAGCGCGTCCATGGGCACCACCCGGTTGACCAGGCCGATGCGGTCGGCCTCTTCGGCACGGATGATATCACCGGTATAGATCAGCTCCTTGGCCCGACACACGCCGATGAGCCGCTGCAGCCGCTGGGTGCCGCCGCCGCCCGGAATGATGCCGATGTTGATTTCGGTCTGGCCGAATTTGGCCTTGTCCGACGCGATGATGATGTCGCACGCCATGGCGATTTCGCAGCCGCCGCCCAGGCAGAAGCCGTTGACGGCCGCGATAACGGGCTTTTCCAGCTTTTCCACCATTTCTCCCAGCCGCATGATGTTGTGGGCGGCATAGGGCGTGGTCTTATTGAACTCCTTGATATCGCTGCCGGCCACAAAGGCCTTGCCGCTGCCGGTGAGAATGAGCACCTTGATATCGTCGTCGGCGGCCACCTTGGCAATGGCTTCGCGGAATTCGGCCCGGGTCTGGTTGTTCAGGGCATTCATCGCCTCGGGACGGTTGAAGGTAATGACGGCGACGTTCTCTTCTTTTTCAAAAATGATGTTCTCGTAGGCCATACACTTCCCCCTTCAGGCTGATATTTTTTGTCGGCGGACGCCGTACGCGCACAGTTTGCTCAAGGCCTTCGCCCCGGAGATCAAGGAAGGGAACACCGGCAGGTCTTTTCCCAGCTCGTCCATGATGACGTTTTTATATTGGTTGTATCCCACGATCATGCAGACGACCACCGGCTTTCCAACCTCCCGGACAATTTTCTGAATGATTTTTTTCTGAACGGCCTCCTGGGTATATTCGAAACCGGCCAGAATCAACACCGCGGCGTCTATGTTCGGATCTCTCAAGGCATCGGGAAAGGTGGTTTCCAGGGTTTTGGTAAAACCGATTTTGGTGACGGAAAAATACAAGTCGACAGGATTCGATACCGGCGTGTCGAACTTGTCCTTCAGTTTCTCGGTTGTTTCCTGCGTCAGCCTGGGGAGTTCCAGCCCAAAGCTCGCACACAGGTCGGAAACGACGACACCGACGCTGCCGGCCAGGGTGATCACGGCGACGCGGTTGCCCCTGGGAAGCGGCTGCGTGGAAAAAACCTTGGCGAAATCCTTCAATTCCGTGAAATCATCCGCCATGATCATACCGGTCTGTTTGATGGCCGCCTCTACAATCTTGGCGTTGCTGGCAATACTGCCCGTGTGGCTCATGGCGGCCTTGGCGCCGGCTTCCGTGCGACCCCCGCTGAGAAAAATAACCGGTTTTCTGGCGGCAACCTTCTTGGCGATCCGGGTTAGATTTCTTCCATCGGTCACCGTTTCCAGATACATTGAAATGACATCGACATCATCTTCATTGCCGAAGTATTCCAGCAGGTCGTTTTCATTGACATCGCATTTGTTTCCGATGGAGCACACCTTGCTGACGTTCAGGCTTTCATTGGCGACGATATCCGCAGCCATCCCGGCCGCCAGAAGACCGGATTGTCCGATGAGCACCACGTTGCCCCTGGGGACTTTTTTGGTCATGGGATAAATGGATGTCACAATATCGCGTGAAACGATGCCCGAGCAGTTTGGCCCCATGACCCGGATATCGTTTTTCCTGGCGATATCGACGATCTGCTGCTGAAGGACTTTACCTTCCCCGCCCATTTCAGCAAATCCGGCGGACTCGATAATGACTGCCTTGACGCCTTTTCCGGCGCATTCCTCCATCGTTGCCACCGTCAGTTTTGGCGTTGGAAGAACCGTGACAACCAGATCGACGTCACCGGGTATATCCGTTACGGAGCGATATACCTTATATCCCAATATCTCATCCGATTTCGGGTTTATCGGATAAACGTTTCCGGAAAAATCACTGTCGGCGATATTTTTGACAATGACATACCCCAGCTTTCCGGGAGTTCCGCTGGCCCCGATGACCGCGACGGATCTGGGTTTGAAAAAAAGTTCCATCATAATTGCACCGTCCTTATGTCGCCCGTTTCCAAAGGGTGTGGTTTACGCGGATAAAATGATTCTGGCATCAACGACAACGGCGCCGTCTTTATACGCAAACACCGGGTTCATATCGATCTCTTCGATGCCCGGCGTTTCATTCACAAAGTCGGAAAGTTTGACAAGCATCTCCTGCAGACAGGGTACATCCGCCGGATCCTGCCCCCGGTATCCTTCAAGAAGCTTTCTGCCCTGGATCTCACTGGTCATCTCTTCGGCATCCGCCTTCTCGATCGGGACGATTCTGAAGGACACATCCTTTAACACCTCCACCAGCACGCCGCCCAGGCCGAACATGACGACCGGCCCGAAATTGGCGTCTCTGATCATGCCCATGATGATTTCGATGCCGGGACGCGCCATGCCCTGAACGGATATGCCCTCGATATCGGCATCGGGGAATTTGGCCCGGGCCGCGGCCATGATGTCGTCAAAGGCCTGTTCAACCGCCGCCCGGTCCCCGAGGTTGACCTTGACGCCGCCGGCGTCGCTCTTGTGGGTGATATCGACGGACGAGATTTTGAGCACCACCGGATAGCCGATCCGCTCGCTCAGGCGCACCGCATCGTCCCGGTTGGCGGCGAGCCGCGTCTCGGTGCAGCGGATGCCTCGTTCGGCCAGGATCTTCTTGGCTTCGATCTCGGTAAGCACCGTTCGGTTTTCCTCTCTGGCCCGGCGGATGATGTCTTGTATTGCCATGGATTCTCCTCTACATCCCGAAAAAAAGAGTTCGATCGAAACTCAGGCGGCCGTGAGGCCGCCGTCCACGTAGATGGTCTGCCCGGTAACGAAACCGGCCGCGTCCGACGCCAGGAATACCACCGCCCCGACCATGTCTTCGGGCAGGCCGATTCTTCCCAGGGGAACGGCGGCGGCGTATTTTTTGGCCAGCTCGGGATTTTCCGCGATATGCTTGGTGCCGGGGGTGATGACCAAGGCCGGACCCAAGGCGTTGACCCGGATGCCCGCGGGCGCCCATTCGAGGGCCAAGGCTTTGGTGATCAGCTCGACGGCGCCCTTGGTGGCGCAGTAGCCGGCGTTGCCGCCCGTATACCCCCGGATGCCGCGGACCGAAGAGAGATTGACGATGGTCCCCTGCTTCTGATCCCGCATCACGCGGCCGACGACCTTGCAGGCGATCATGGTGCCCTTGACGTTGACGCTGAAGAGCCTGTCCCATTCTTCCATGGGAAATTCAAAGGCGTCCCGCTTGATGTTCATCCCCATGGCGTTCACGAGAATGTCGATCCTGCCGTATTTTTTCATGACGGTCCTGACCAGGCCGGCAACGCTGCTCTCGTCGGTGACGTCGACCGCCGCGGCCGACGCCGCGTTTCCCGTCTTTTCGGTAATCTCGGCCGCAACCCTGTCGATGGCCGCCTGATTCCGGCTGGCGACAACCACCGTCGCGCCCTGAACGCCCAGCCCCATCGCGAGCGCCTCGCCGATGCCGCCGGCGCCGCCGGTGACGACGGCCACCTTTCCATCCAGTCTGAACATGTCTTTCATGTCGCTTTCACCCCTTCTTTGATTATCCATCAACGCCGATGGCGATGTTGACCCGTCTTCTCCGCAATACGTCACGGGGTCACGATGAACACGAGCACCTCGGCGGGTTTTCCGCCGTTGACGGTCATGTCCCGCTCCTCGCCCGGCGCGATGTAGATCAGGTCGCCGGGATCGAGCACATGAGATTCGCCGTCCTTGCCGTTCACGGTGATCGAGCCCTTGACGACATAATAGACCCGCTCCTTGGGCGACGGCGACATCTCGGCGCCGCCGTCGGGCTGAAAGTAGGAATAGCACACGGTGGTGCGCATGGACTGGGCCTCGGTGATCTTCTGCAGGCCGTATACCCCGAAATGTTTCGCGGCGTCGTAGGTGGCGCCGCGTGCGTCTTTTACACTGATCATACCCAAAACTCTCCTTTCCGGCGGCCCGAATGTCACCGCCGCCGTTCCGTCTGACTGTCGGTAGCGCCGCCGTTACCGGGGCTCCAGAATGATCTCGCCCAGATTGACGTCGGTCCGGGTGGTGAAGGTGATCTCCCGGGACTGGTATCCGTCGCTCTCGACGACAAGCCGGTATTCGGTGTTTTTGTCGAGCCCTTCGAATTCGAAGTCGCCGAAAAGATCCGATGCGGTCGTGCGCGTCTGCCCCCCGCCTTCGAGACGGACGGCGACGCCTGCGGCGCACTCGGCCTGCCGGTCTTTATACACGACCTCACCTGCGACAAACCGCCGGGGGATGCCCACATATTTGACAAGGGGATCGGTCCGGTATTCGGGATGGAAGGCTTCGACGCCGCTTTTTTCCGCAAGTGCCGCAATTTCACCGGCGGGATCGTCGAGGTCGCCGAAGACGAGGGCGCCGGTGGGGCAGGATTCCACGCACCGAGGCTGTTTCGCCCCTTCGTCGAGACGGTGCGCGCAGAGGGTGCACTTCTGGGGAATCTCCAGCGCCTGGTTCCAGAAAATCACCCGGTAGGGGCAGGCGTTGACGATGGCCTCCTGGCCCCTGGCCTTTTCGGGGTCGATCAGGACGATGCCGTCCTCCCGGCGGTAGACCGCTCCGTCCTTGGCGGCGTCCATGCAGGGTGCGTTTTCGCAGTGCATGCAGGGGGTGGGAATGTAGTCGAGTTTGGGCTTCGGATAGACGCCGCGCTCGATCTCCTTCACCTGCATCCAGAACTGGCCGTCCAGCGGCTGGGCCGCCGAATATCCCGGATAGTCGTTTTCATAATACTCGTCGCGGCATGCGAGAAAGCAGTTGTAGCAGCCGGTGCATTTATGGATGTCGATCAGTATGCTCAGTCGTGGCATTGGTTCAGCCCTCCCATTTTTCGATGTCGATGAGGCAGGAGTTGGGGGTCATCCCCGGCGCGTTCTTGGAGACCATGCGCGACGGCGTCAGCATGTTGACGCAGCCGCCCTTGTCCGGCGAGCCGTCGTCGCCCGGAATCAGCGGATCGTATTTGGCCGACGACGCATAGCTGTGAATGACGCCGGGCCGCACCCGCTCGGTGACCACGGCGATGCAGAGCACGGACGCCCGGTCGTTGTAAAGCCTGACGATATCGCCGTTTTTGATGCCCCGAACGTCCGCATCCCCCGGATGGATACGCGCCGGCCACCAGGCGTAGCCGTCCCGCTTGATGCGGTGGACGGGGATGTCGTTCAGCCAGTCCGTATGCTTGTCGTAGTGGCAGTGAAACGAAAACCGCGGATGGGGGGAGAGAAGCTGCAGCGGATATTTTTTGTACAATTCGCTGTGGTGCCCCTCCCAGCTGGGAATGTAGCGGGGCGATACGGGCCTCTCGTCATCGTCGGGAAATTTCGATTTGAGGCTTTCGGACACGAACTCGATCTTGCCGCTGTAGGTGCCCAGCTCCCCGGCCTTTTCAGTGCCCCGTTTGGGGTTGTTGGTGTCCGGCGTGTCGCACGCCCGGCCTTCGGCGAACCACCTGAGGGACGGCGTCGATGTATAATTCTCCGGCTTGTTGACGATGTGGTAGCCCTTGCGGTCGAACGTCTCCCAGTCGACCGATCCCGCCAGGTCGGAAGACTCGAAAAACGTCCGGCACCACGCCTTTTCATCCTTGCCGCCGTCGGTGAACGTATCCCGCATGCCCAGCCGGTCGGCGATCAGGGTGAAGATTTCATAGTCGCTTTTCGATTCCCAGAGAGGCGCGATGCATTTTTGCTGGCGAACGATGATCCGGAAATTGCAGCCGCTGCTGGCATGGCACGTGTAGCCGCCGCAAGCGCCCCATTCCCCGACGTCGTCGCGCTCGAAATTGGTGCAGGCCGGGAGAATCACGTCGGCCATGCGGGTTTCGCTGTTGTACCAGATGTCCTGGTTCACCACGAACTCGAGCTTGGGGCTCTGATACATGCGGACCCACTTGGTGGTGTCGGCCATGGTGCCCATGAACGATCCGCCGTAGCGGTAGAAGAGCTTGATTTCGGAATATCCCTTCATGGGGTATTCGAAATGCTTGAACTGCTGCTCGAGGGATTGGCCGCAGAAGCCCTCGCCGTACCAGCTCACCGGCGGGTTGAGAACGGCGTCGGGCAGGGTCAGGCGCCACAGCCGCTGCTGCGTCGGGTTGATGGGCAGATGGTTGGCGACCGTGGCGGTGGCCATCCGGCCCTGAAGGTCGGCGTAGGCCGGAAACCAGGTTTCGGTTTCCGACGGCGCGCCCATGGTGGTGCCCCAGATGGTGCGGCCCGGTTTGCCCAGCCCCTGCATCGCCTGCAGCAGGACCATCATGCGGGCCCATTCCGTGGCGTAAGCCGCGCGGCAGGCGCCGCCTTCGCCGCCGCGGGCGCCGCCCGAAAGAACCGTCCGTTTTGCGGCCCATTCCCGGGCCAGGGAGCGGATGACGCGGGCCTTGACCGTCGACTCCGCCTCGGCCCATTCCGGCGTCTTGGGCCGGCCGTCGGTTTCGCCCAGGACGTATTTTTTGAATTCGTCGAACCCGATCGTGCGGTCTTTGACATACGCCTTGTCGTAGAGGTCCTCGGTGATCCAGACATGGGCGATGGCCATGGCGAGCGCCGTATCGGTGCCCATCCGGGGAGCGATCCATTTGCCCTCCATCGCGCCGGCGGTAAAGTTGTGAAAGGGGTCTATGAAAACCATTTTGACGCCTTTTTCCTTGAGCCACTGGCGCCACAGGGCGGAATCCTGGCCTGTGTATGTCCCCCGGGTGGTGTCGGGATCGTTGGACCAGAGAACGATCATCTCGGCGTTTTTGAGCGAATCCTCGAGGAGGTCGTACTGCTCTGGCATGCCCAGACGCCAGTAGAAGCCGTAGGTGTGGGTGGCGCCCCAGTGCCAGCCTTCCCAGCTGTCGGGATTGTCCAGGACCGGCGTGAATTCGAGCATGTTCATGAACCGGGCGAACGGCCCCATCTTGTAGCCGACGATGCCCCAGTTGTGATGGGAGGAGGTCATGCCGCTGATGGCCGATCCGCCGTGCTTTTCCTTGACCCTCCGGATCTCGCCGGCGACGATATCCAGGGCTTCGTCCCACGAGATGCGAACGTAGGGGGACTTGCCGCGGTTGCCGGGATTGCGCTCGCCGTCGGGATCGAAGTCGATCCGCCGCATCGGGTATTTGATGCGCTCATCGGAATAGAGCCTGCGGCGCTCGGCGTGAACGTAAGGCGCCACCGCGAATTTTTTGGGCGGGGAGTATGATTTGCCGCCGGCCTCGATGACCCACGGTTTGAAATCCTTTTCATCGGCGACCAGCGGCCGGATCCGCGTCACCTTGCCATCCTTGACATAGACGCTGACGGGTCCGGCATTGGTGCAGTTGGTGAAAACCTGTTCAGCCATGATAAACCTCCTGACCGTTATAGGGTGGCAACACGGTCTGCGCCCCGGCGCAGCACCGCGCTGATGCTTTGCGCTGCATCAATGTCAACGGCGCGCATTGTTGCATATTTCTGAACTGACATTTTATGAAATGCAACTATGAAATTGCCTAAAGGATCGGCATGCATTTGTCAAGCTCTTTCGCCAAAATTACATGTAATTTTCGGAACGCTGGAATTTCTTTCTCCTGCGCTGTGATGCCCCAGCCTTGTGCAGGGCACCGGGGCGCGGTTTTGCGGGGATCAGCTCATGAGATTGGGGAGAAACAAGACGATCTCCGGCAGCAATATCAGCACCACGACCTGGCACAGGTCGGCGAACAGAAACGGGATGACGCCGCGAAAGATCGTCTCCATCGGCACCTGGGTGATCCCCTGGATGATGAAGACGTTGAGCCCCACCGGCGGGGTGATGAGGCCCATCTCGGTCACCCGGACGACGATGATCCCGAACCAGATGGGATCGAATCCGAGCTGCGTGATCAGGGGGTAGAAGACCGGGATGGTGAGCAGCACGATGGCCAAAGAATCCATCAGGCACCCCAAAAGGAGGATGACCAGCAAAATGAGCACCAGGATGACATACCGGTTCACGGGCAGCGCCGCCACCGTGCCGGCCAGCTCGAAGGGAAGCCGGGTCACCGAAAAGAAATACCCCAGGATCATGGCCCCCATGACGATCAGAAAGAGCATCCCGGTGGTGAGGGTCGTGCCGGCGAGGCTGGTCTTGAAGTTTTCCCATGTCATTTTGCGCCGCATGCAGGCGAAGAGAAAGGTGCAGAAGGCTCCGACGCCGGCGGCCTCGGTGGGCGTGAAGATGCCCAGGTAGATGCCGCCGATGACCACGGCAAACAAAACGATCACCTCCCAGGTTTTCAGAAAGGAGAGGCATTTGTCTTTCATGGTCGTCCGCGGCCCGGGGGGTCCGAGTTCGGGGCGGCGCCGCGTCAATATATAGATCGTTATGATATAGAAAACGGCCTCCATCACTCCGGGAATGAAGCCCGCCAGGAAGAGCTTGCCGATGGACTGCTCGGTCAGAATGCCGTAGATGATCAGGATGACGCTGGGCGGTATCAGGATCCCGATGGAGCCGCCGGCGGCGATGGAACCGGTGGCCAGTGCCGTGTCGTAGTTGTATTTTTTCATCTCGGGCATCGCCACCTTGCCGAGGGTGGCCGCCGTGGCGAGGCTCGATCCGCTGATGGCGGCAAAGCACGCGCAGGCCGCCACCGTCGCCATGGCCAGGCCGCCTCTGAGGCTTCCGAAGATCTTGTGAACCGTCCGGTACAGATCCTCGCTCATGCCGGCGGCAAAGGCGAAGGCGCCCATGAGGATGAACAGGGGGATGACGCTCATGTCGTCACTGGCGAAGGTCGTGTAGGGCACCGTCCGCAGAATCCCCATGGCCGGCTCCCAGCCGACGATGTAGGCGAATCCCAGAAAACCCACGAGGCCCATGCTGATGCCGATGTGCATGCGGGCCAGGATCAGGACGATCAGAATGAAGATGCCGATGTAACCGACGGCGGCTGGGCTCATTCGGGAGTCTCCCGCGCAAGAAGATGAAAGAGATGGACGATCAGCGACAGGGCGAAGACGGCAAAGCCGACGGCGGTCGGAGCGACGAAGGGATATGTCGGAATCAGAAGGACCGAGGAGGTCAGGTTGGACGCATGGATCTCCAGGGTATAGAGGACGTTCTGCCAGGCGATGACCACAACGAACACGAGCGTGGCCAGGGTGATCACGAAATCGAGCATCACTTTTATTTTCTTGGGAAATCTCTCGACGATAAGCTCGACCGCCACATGGGACTTCTGGAAGGCGCAGTAGGCGATGCTCGCGGGGATCACGATGGCCATGAGGTATTCCACCGTTTCAAGAGCCCCCGCGATGGGGCTGTTGAACACGTAGCGAAACGCCACATCCACCGCGGTCAGCACCATCATGACCGCCAGAACGCCGCCGCCGATCACCACCACTACCCGATTGATCCATATGATAATGACGGCGGTGGTAACGCCGCCGCCGTTTTCAGCAGGAATTTTTTCGTTTTCGGATGCCATCGCCGGTTCTCCCGTCCCGGCCGTCCCGCCAGCCGCTTTCATCCCCCGCTAATTTTTGCCGAGTTCGATGGTGGTATCGAGGATCCGGCCGGCATTCTTGAACCCTTTGGCTTCCATGCTCCTGACCCATTCGCTCCAGACGGGTTTGCCGGCGACCTCGGTCCATCGGTCGCGCTCTTCGGGGCTCAACGTGAAGATATGATCCGCCTTGCCCTGCTCCCGGATCGTTTTGATGCCCTCTTCCTTCATTTTGTCGAAGAAATTGCGCCCCCAGAATTTGGAGCCCGCAAGCCCGCTCACGCGCATGATGCCGTCCTGGACGTCCTTGGGAAGGCTGTTCCATTTATTCTTGTTCATGACGACCGAGAAGTAGACGGCCGGGAAGACCGCATCGGTGTAATAGTTCACGACCTCATAGAACCGCCACACGTGAATGGCCTCCCAGGGCGCGCCCATGCCGTCGATGACGCCCTTCTGCAGGGAGATGTAGCTGTCGGGCATGGGGATGAGCATGGGCACTCCGCCCAGCAGACGGACCATGTCGGTCGGGGGGCCGCCGGTCATCCGGATCTTCATCCCCTTGATGTCCTCTATCGTCTTGACGGGCTTGTTGACGGTGATCAGACTGTACGGTTCGCTGGTGTAGAAGATGAGGACCTTGACGTCTTTATATTCGTTCTGGATCTCGGGAAATTTCTCGTAGAGCTTCCACATGATCTCGCTGCCCTTTTCCGCCGTCGTAAACGGCATGAACGGCAGGCTGATGACATCGGAAAGCGGCGTCATGCCGGGCCAGTAACCGTGAAAACACCAGCCGATATCGGTGATTCCCATTTTGGTGGCATTCCACAGGTCTTTTCCCTTGGCCAGGGTCTGGCCGTGATAGGCCTGGATCTTGACCTTTCCTCCGGTGGCTTCTTCGATCTGCTTGAGCCAGGGAATCACGCAATTGATGGTGCTGAGACCGGTATCGGGATTCTGCTGGGCGAACCGGAGCGTGATCGGCTCCGCACGGGCAGCGCTCGCGACCATCATCACGACCATCATAAGGACGAATACCGGAAGCAGTGCCGACACCACCGTGTGTTTCTTCATCATTGTCCTCCATTCTGTTATGTGGGTTAAAGGCCAGGGATCGCCCGCCGGCCGCAATGAAAAAGACCGTTGTCTCACTTTATATCATATTACGCTATAAATTGCATGCAATAAAATACACCTCTCTCTTACCAAGGCACACTCGGGACCAACGATGCACATCTTCCATTCTATGCTTGACATCATCGAAACGATTCACTATCGAGTTCTTGTTGATTGAAACCGAGTTGCTTAATATGAGATTACGATGAAAAGGCCGAAATGAAACCCAAATCGAGCAGCCTCTCTTCCACGGAAAAGGCCCTCAAAATATTGATGGCGTTTGTGCCGTACAACCATGAAATGGGCACCATCGAGATCAGCAGGAAGCTGGATATCCATAAATCGACGGTCAGCCGCCTTCTGCACCTGATGACGGAATATCATTTCCTGCAGCAGAACCCCGACACGAAAAAATACTTTCTCGGCCGGTCGGTGGCGGAGATCGGCGCCGCGGCCGCCAATTCCCTCAACAACGCCATCGTCAACATCGCCCGGCCGCATCTGAACGATCTCTGCGAGACGACCGGTGAGAGCGTCGCCCTCGAGATGCTTTCGGGAAACCACATCATCCTCGCCTGCCAGGTCGAAGGCCAGAAGCATATCCGTTTCTCGTTCAAACCCGGAGACCAGGTCCCGATCAACGTGGCCGCGGGCGCCAAGGTCATCCTGGCCCACAGCGAGCCGGCGTTTGTCCATCAGTGCCTCAAACAGAAATTCGTCCGCTACACCCCCAAGACGATCGTGTCGAAAAAGGCGTATCTGAAAATGCTGGAGGAGGTACGGCGCGAAGGGATCGCCTACGACCGGGGGGAACGCTACGAGGAGGCCCACGCGATCGCCGCCCCGATCTTCAGCCATG
>AMWB02095337.1_pt5 | contig 19527 bp, 17 predicted proteins | sample 200311 | NCBI WGS metagenome assembly AMWB02 (sample SAMN02737377, study PRJNA173069) | bioreactor metagenome | biome: anode biofilm in microbial fuel cells | place: USA: California | collected 2010-12-16 | reverse complement strand
CTTACCCCTCCCTCAGATAGTGTGCAGAAAAATCACTGTTTTTCAATCAATTATCGTGATCAATCACATGGTAACCAATGCCATAATTGTCTGGAATACACGTTATATGCAGGCGGTAATCGACCAGCTAAAAAAAGAAAGCTATCATATCAGCGATAGCGACATTGCCCACATTTCACCATGTCGCTTTAACCATATAAATAAACACGGAAGGTATACATTTAACGTTGAAAAGGAGCAGGGTCGTCAGGGATTGCGACCGTTACGAAATTCGAAAACTCCTTAGCGTTGTTTTTTGTCCAAATTCTATTCCGAGGCCATGGTCGAACCTTCGCTTTGGTCCCAGAAAAAATCGCATCATCGCCCTTAGATGTTCCTTCGATAAAAGCAAAGATAACGACAGAAGAAATAGTTGATATTATCAGAGAGGGAAGAGAAAGGTAGAACCCATAATGTTATTAGGGGATTGCTTTGAACCGACTGCGGATGTTGCAGATATGTCTGAGGATTTTGGCATAACCATCACTGCCTCAAACCGAAAATACGGCTGAAAACAGTGATGGTATTGTTCAAAATCATTTTGAATAACAGGTTGTTTTCCATATTTTTCATCTAAAGGCCGCAACCCGCCTTTCCGCACCAAAGACTCGGTTTGCGGCTCAAGTCCCGCTCTTTGAAAATCCTATCGCCGGGGCCCCCTGTTATCTGTTCTCATGCGGGTAAATGATCTTCCAGTCCTGCTTCATGTCGACAACCGTCCAGCCTTTCGCCTGTGCTTCGTCGAGGCCTTTATCGAGGCTGCCAATGCTGGACTTTCGGTCGTAGGCCCATTCGCGCCCGCTGTCGGTGTGGTGGACATAGAGCGCAAATCCCGGTCCTGGTCCGGCAGTCGCCCATTGCAGCATCTCAAGGTCTGCGTCGGTATTACCGAAGGCAGCGATCGGGCGACGGCCGATATGCTGATTGATGGCCACCGGCTTGTCCTCCTTGCGGTCAATGAAGCTGAATTCAGGGAGGCGGACGAGAACCGGCTTGCCGTCCTGCATCTCGAGCTTTGTCTTGATATTGCTTCCAATCACCCGTTCGGGTGGGATCCCATAGACTTTCTCGGTCCACGGGCGCATGAACTCAACATCGCCGCCGGATACAACGAATGTCTTGAAGTCGTTGGCGCGAAGGTACGCAAGTAACTCGAGCATCGGCTGATAGACCATCTCGGTGTAGGGACGTTTGCTCGTTGGATGCTTTGCGGTGGCGATCCAGTCCTTCACGGTCTGTTCGAACTCGGCGGTAGTCATGCCGGCATGGGTGGCCATTATGATTTCGACTATCGATTGCCTGCCGCCGGCAAGCGCGCTTTTCACATCGCCCTTGAGAAGCGACGCGTAAGGCTCTGTGTCCTTCCATTCGGGATGCTGTGGTGCCAGCGCCATGACACGGTCGAGCGCAAATAGGAATTCGACATACATCGGTTGCTCGGCCCACAGCGTGCCGTCGTTGTCGAACACGGCGATGCGCTCAGCGGGTGGCACAAAGTCGGGCGACCCTTTCCCTGTAACCTTTGCCACGAATTCGAAAATGGATTGCTTGGCCTTGCCGTCGTTCCAGGATGGAAGCGAATCAAGGGTCTGGGCTGTCGCCGGGCTGCCAAAGAGCAGGACGAAACCCAGGGTGAAAAAGGTCAGCAGTGTTCGTTTCATTGTCATTGTACTCCTTTATGGTAGGTGATCAGGGACCTGTTTCATCGTATTCTTGTAAATCTTGCCGTCCTTCATTACGAATGGAATGTTTTTGCCATTGCTGCCGAGAATGGACACATCATCCAGCGGATTGCCGTCCACAAGGATGATGTCGGCGTAGGCGCCTTCCTCGATCACCCCCAGAGGGCCGGCCTGATAGGGATTGCGAGCACCGCTGAGGGCCAGTATTTCCGCGTTGTTGGAGGTGATCATGCGCAGCATTTCGATAGTGCTGAACCACTTGGAGAACCTTGCCAGAAAATCGGCCTGCTGATCGTTGGTTTCCGGTGAAAAGACCAGGTCTGTCCCGAAACCCATCTTGACGTTGTACTTCTTGACGAGTGCAGCGGTCTGTTTCCAACCTTCGACCACTTGAAGGTACTTGGCCCATTGGACATCATTGGCAAGTGCTCTGAGGTTTTCTTCAGCCTCAAAAGGCTGGGTGACCAGAAAGATACCTTTATCAGCCATCATTTTGGCCGTTTTCTCGTCCAGCAACTGACCATGTTCAATGCATTTGAGGCCATTTTCAATGCCCCGCTGAATCCCTTTTGGCGTGTAGACGTGGGCGGTGACGTAGGTGCCCCAATCCGACGCGGCATCCACAGCGGCCTTGATTTCATCATCTGTGAATTCGGTGACATCCAGTGGGTCGTAGAGGGAATAGACCCCGCCGCCGACACAGATTTTGATATGGGTTGCGCCCTGCTTGAGGTTTTGCCGAACGGCGGCCAGCATTTCATCGCGGCCGTTCACCACCCGGTCCAGTTTCATGATCGATTCACCCACGGGAACGGACCCGCTGAATATTCTGGGTTCCTCAAACGGCAGGGTGCGATCGGCATGGCCTGAGGTTTGCGAAATCAATGTGCCTGCAAGATACAGTCTGGGGCCGGGGATCATTCCCTCATCGATGGCCTTCTTGATGCCAAATCCGGGTCCAGCGAGGTCGCGGATCGTGGTGAACCCGCGCTGCAACAACAGGTTGGCTTCAACCACCATGGTGGCATGGGTGTAGTCCGGTTGCTCCAACTTCCAGCTGTCACCATTGCTGGCGGCCAGCATGAGGTGATAGTGCGAGTCAATCAGGCCCGGCATAAGCGTGCGTCCGCCGCCGTCAATGACGTTGACCTTGACTTCTTTTATCTCTGTCTTGCCCCCTTCGTTGATAACAGTTACGTGATAGTGGTCGGCGCACCCTCCAGGGAGGGCTTGGGTTTTCACCACACGACCCGTTTTCACTTCGAGATCGTAGGTACCGGAGGTCGGGATATCCTTGCCGACCTGCTTGATGAGATTTTTGACCACGAGCACGTCATAGCCCTCTAACATCTTTTCGTTTTTCCCATCGAAAATATTGACGTTTTTAAAAAGTGTGACTTCCGACGGGATCTCCGCCGCCATGGCCGGCAGGGCCGACAGCAGTGACAAAACAAGACAAACAAACGTTTTTTTAATCAGCTTCATTTTCTTTCTCCCGTGTTAAAGATTTGCTCTGATTATGCGGTTTCTCTTATCTATCTCCTTCTGCTTCTGCCTCATTTTTAAAACACCACCCGCGCCCGTAAACCCAATACGGCGATAAAATCCTCATCGGGATTAAGCGCGGGATTGGTGAGCAATTGAATGCTCGGCGTCATCTGCAAGCTCTGAGCGACCTGCCACCTGTAAAAAACTTCAGAGGAGAATTGGTCATCCAGGTCTTCACCAAACGTATCACTATTCGGACGCCCCCAATTGAGGCCGACCCCAACCACGTCACCATTGGGTTCAATCATATAGCCAAACCCTCCGCCGAGGGAAGCTTCTAAGATACTGCCGCCGTCTTCAGCCCAGCCGCCTCGCAAGAATGGTAACCACTTGTCGTTGATGGTCGTGGTGGCCGAGAAGCTGATACCCCACCCATCGGGCGTGCCGGCTTCCTCCCGCTCATCGATATGCCACAATGTGAGGTGTATGTTCTCCAGGAAAGCCCTCTCTTTTCCCGCGGTCCACCCCATTTCAACACTTGTGAACGTTTCGAAGTCATTGGAGAACGTTTCGAATCCCTCAAACACATCCGTCGGATCGGCATTGGCGTCGGCGAGACCGCCGATAGCATAGATGTTGTCTGTGATCCAGGCAGAAACCATGGCACCGAGAGCGCCATCGGGCAACCCACCGATTGTGCCGGAGCCCGTGGCGAAAACGAGGTTGCCAAAGCTGGTCCATGGGCTTGCCAGCGCATAGACATCGACGTAATCCGTGACGTCTAGGAAGCCAATATAGGAGACCACCTGGGAATTGAACAGGCTTTGCCGCCAATAGAGGTTCGTGGTGCGGAACCCCTGATCGCTGAACGTTGACTGGAGGAGCCCCGCATAGCCAAGCTCGGAACCGAAATCGGTCGGTGCAACATCTGTAAACGCGCTTCGATACTCGATTTTGTAAACCAGACTGCCGGTGTCCGGCGTGCCTCTCCCGACCAACTCCCAGCTCCCGTAAAGCCGTGCAACGTTACTGCTTGACCGATCATCGCCGGGACTGTCGGTCGCAATGAAATAAAGGGCGTTGTAGTCGGCTCCGATCTTTAGACCGGTTTTTTCATGGAACTTTTTCTTCCATTCATCCAGAGGCTTGAGAAGGTTTTTGTCGAAGAAGCTTTCTTTCGGCTCAAGATCTTCGCGGAGCTGGTTATTTGTCGCGGAGGGACTAATAAAGACGTCGGGATCGTACGCCGGCGTTTTGCTGTCAGCAGCGGAATTCGCTGTTTCCTGACCAAGGGCGCAGATCGGAATTGCGATCAGACACAGCAGTGCGCTTATTAGAAAAAAAGCATGTTTCCGGAGTGCAAGCTTCAAGATTCCTCGGCTCGCTGGAATTCTCAGGTCTTTTTGCACCAAATCCTACCTCTCTTTATGTGAATCGCTTTAAAAAATGCCGACAATGGCTGGAGTTCCCTTACGGAAGATATTTGGAGCGATACCCTTTGCAGATGGGATCTCAGTTCTGTGTCTCTCCCTGCTTGATCGTATTCTTGTGAATTTTACCGTTTTTTATGCAACAAGGGGTTAAATTTCAATTCCTAAACTACTGGGTCCGGCGCCGACGGAGCGCCATCATCTGGAAGCATTGGAAAAAGACGCGTACGCGTGTCAAAGAACTCAAGAAACGTGGGATTTACCATCTCAAGGCCCTCTTGACGGGATGTTGCCGAAAAGAGGCGTGGCGAATGAGCAACGTCAAGCGGGTCATCATCGCAATGCCGAACGCCTGCTTTGATCAGCTCGGCCTGTTTCTTCCAGGGCCTCGCTCTGCCTGATCAGACGAACCGTCGGATACGTGACTCCATGTCCGCCGGCGGGAAAGGAGGTAGCCGTAAGGCTACTCCCCATCCCGATGGGCCGGCCCATATTAAGGACCAGAGACGAAATCAAGTGGACAAAGATTGCGTCGGATGTTGGGTCGTCTTCAAGGCGCGTCAACGGTCGCATACTTTACGTATTCGGCCTTTGGCGCAACGCGCAAGACGGGTCAAAAGACAAGCAGGATTGTTCAGTTTATTTTGTCTCAGGTTCTAAGTTCTTAGGTTTTTAGGCGCGCGAACGTCGGGCATGAGATGCGCGACATTCGGCACGTTCTACGCAACGCCGATGTTGTGTGCCGGGCACGGCACGTATTCTGAAGGGTGCGCACGGCGCTCGTATAAACCGAGCCCGCGCAAGTCTCCAACCCAGCCTCAGCCTGATGGAGGCGAAGGATTGGACGCGCACCAGGCGGTTCACAAAACCTGCCGGGCCGCGGCCGGACAATGAATTTTCACCCATGGTTTTTTGACGGATACGAGAGGCCGTTGACCGCTTCATTGATCAATCCGGCCGCGGCAATGCCGTTCCGGTGTCGTCGAACAGGTAGCACGCGTGCGGAGGCACTGCGACCGACAAACGCTGCCCCGCCGCGATCGTGGTGTCGCCTGCGGATTTGAGCACCAATGGTTCTTCATTACCGCAGGCGAGGTAAACATAAGCTTCCGAACCCAGGTGTTCGAGAGCGATGACTTCGCCGTCGAGCCGCGCAGTGTCGGCTGCGGTGTCCATCAGGTGTTCGGGCCGAAGCCCGAGCGTGACCTTCGCGCCCGGCCGAAGACGCATCGTGTCGGCGACGGCTGCGATGACGGGTCGGCGGGTGCCAAGATCGAGCATTACCTGGGATGTGTCACAGGCGGTGACGGTGCCGGCCAGAAAGTTCATCTTCGGCGAGCCGATGAAACCTGCGACAAACAGGTTACGGGGATGGTGATACAGCTCCAGCGGCGTGCCGATCTGTTCGACCGTGCCGGCGTTGAGCACGACGATGCGCTCGGCCAGCGTCATCGCTTCCACCTGGTCGTGCGTGACGTAGATCATCGTCGTGCCGAGGGCGCGATGCAGGCGCTTGAGTTCGATGCGCATCTGCACCCGCAAGGCGGCGTCGAGGTTGGACAGCGGCTCGTCGAACAGAAACACGCGCGGTTGGCGAACGATCGCACGTCCGATCGCCACGCGCTGGCGCTGTCCGCCGGACAGATGGCGCGGCTTGCGGTCGAGCAAATGTTCGATTTGCAGGATACGGGCGGTGTCGCGCACGCGCTCGGCAATGCTCCGCTTATCGGTCTTCGCGAGCTTCAGGCCGAACGCCATGTTGTCATAGGCGCTCATATGCGGATAGAGCGCGTAGGACTGGAACACCATGGCGACGCCGCGCTCGGCCGGCGCCAGTTCGGTCACGTCCCGCCCATCGAATGCAATGCCTCCGGTGCTGACATCCTCCAGGCCGGCGATCAGACGCAGCAGCGTCGATTTGCCGCAACCGGAAGGCCCGACGAACACCGCGAATTCCCCGTCGCGAATGTCGAACCCGACGTTCTTGATGACGTCGGTCCTGCCGAAGCGCTTGCCGACAGACTGCATGGAAACGGCAGCCATGGGTTATGGTCTCCTCTTGAACATGGATCAGCCCTTGATCGCGCCCGCGGTGAGTCCGGAGACGATGCGCCGCTGAAACACCAGCACCAGCGCGATCAGCGGTAAGGTGACGATGACCGATGCGGCCATGATGTTGCCCCAGGGCAACTCATGCACACTGGCGCCGGAAATCAGAGCGATCGCCACCGGCACCGTCCGCATGTCGCTCGACAGCGTAAAGGTCAACGCAAACAAAAATTCGTTCCAAGCCGCGATAAACGCCAACAGACCGCTGGTAACCAGCGCCGGACCCATCAGCGGCATGAACACGCGCGTCACAATGGTCAGCGGCGTCGCGCCGTCGATGATCGCCGCCTCTTCCAGCTCCTTCGGCAGCTCGCGCATGAACGTCGTCAACACCCAGACCGTGAACGGCAATGTGAAGATCAGGTAGGAAAACGACAGCGCCAGCAGATTGTTGTATAGCCCGAGCGAGGTGATCAGCTCGAACATGCCGGACAGCACCGCGATCTGCGGAAACATCGATACGCCCAGAATCACGAACAGCAGCAGCGACCGGCCGCAAAAGCGCACGCGGCCGATCGCGTAGGCGGCGGCCAGCGCCAGGATCATCGACAGCGCCACGGTGGATGCCGCCACGAACAGCGAGTTGAGGATGTTGCGGCCGAAAGGCTGTTCGTGGAACACCGCGACGTAGTTGTGCCACTGCGGATGCTTCGGCCAGAAATTCACCTGGAACAGCGCCGAGCCCGATTTCAGCGACGAGACGATCGCCCAGTAGAACGGGAACACCGTGTAGATTCCGATGACGGCAAGCAGCAGGTAGAACGCGCTCTTGCAGATCAGTCGTTTCAATCCGAGGGACATCCTTCAGCTTTCCCGGCCAACGCGGGCCGCGGTGAGATACAAGGCGGTGAACAGCGCGATGATCGCGAAGATCAGCGTCGCCGCCGCCGAGCCGAAGCCTAAAGCGCCAAAATCGATGAGCTGTTGGCGCGCATACACCGACATCGACATGGTGTCGCGGTTGTTGCCGCTCATCACGTAGACCAGATCGAACATGCGCAACGCGTCGAGCAGGCGAAAGATGATCGCCACCACGAGCGTCGGTTTGAGCAACGGCAGCGTAATGCGGAAGAACACCTTGATCGGATGAACGCCGTCGACGCGGGCGGATTCGAAACATTCCCGGGGCAACATCTGCAGGCCGGCAAGCAGCAGCAGCGCCATGAACGGCGTGGTCTTCCAGACGTCGACCAGGATGATCGACAGCAGCGCGGTGTGCGGCGAGGCAAGCCAGGCGATCGGACGTGCGATCAGGCCAAGTGCCGCCAGCACGTGGTTGATGACGCCGAACACGTCGTTGAACATCCATTTCCACATCTGCGCCGACACCACGGTCGGGATCGCCCACGGAATCAGGATCGCCGCCCGCAGGCCGCCGCGGCCGCGGAACTGCGTGTTCAGCGCCAGCGCGATCACCAGGCCCAGCAAGGTTTCGAGCGATACCGAGACGCCGGCGAATACGACGGTATTCCACACCGCCGTCCACCAATTCGCGTCGAGGAGCAGAAAAGAGAAGTTTTCCAGACCGACGAACCTGGCCGAAGCCGGGTCGATCAGGCTGGCGTCGGTAAAACCGTACGAGATGGTCTTGATCAACGGCCAGCCGGCCACTATCGACAGGACGATCAGCATCGGCGTCAGAAACAGCCAGGCCGAACGCACGCGCCGGCGCGTCAGCCGTGAAGCCGGGGTGCGCATGCGGTTTACCACCGCCCGCCGCGCGAGAGCCGTGTCAGCTTGCGCTGCAGCGCCGCCAGCGCGGGTGCCGCCGCCGTCTTTCCGCCGAGCACGTCGTGCACCGCGTAGTAAAACTCGGCGCTGACGCGCGCATACCCGCTGCCGGTAATGCGCGAAGGCCGCGCCACCGCGTGCGCGAAGGCCGTATAGAGCTTGCCCAAAAACGGCGTCGCGGCGAGCACGTCCGGATCGCGGTACAGCGCCCCGATCGTCGGGTTGTAGGAACCTTCGACGGCGCGGCGTTTCTGCTCGGCGTAGCTGGTCAGGTAACGCACCAGATCGGCGGCAAGCTGTGGATGCTTCGAATACCGCGACACCGCCAGTTGCCAGCCGCCGAGCACGCTGCTGGGATGGTCGCGCTGCCCGCCGGCGGGCAGCGCGATGACGCCGATCTTGCCGCGGATCGGGCTGTCCGCGGCATTGCCCAGCGTCCAGGCGTACGGCCAGTTGCGCATGAACACGGCGTTGCCGGACTGAAAGACGCCGCGGCTTGCCTCCTCGTCGTAGTTCAGCACGCCCCGCGGCGCGATATCGCCGATCCAGCTCGCGGCCAGTTTCAGCGCCGCCACGGCGCGCGGGTTGTCGATCGTCACCGTGCCGTCGGCGTCGACCAGTGCGCCGCCGCCGAAGCTGCCGATCCATTCCAGCGCATTGCAGGTGAGGCCCTCGTAGCTCTTGGCCTGGAATACGAAACCGTGCATGCGCGGATTGCCGGCGTTGCGCTCGGCGTTCTGAATACGGCGCGCCACGGCCGTCAGCTGTTGCCATGTGGCCGGCGGCTGCGCGTTGTATTTTTCCAACATATCCTTGCGGTAGTACAGCACGCCGGCGTCGGTGAACCACGGCATCGCCACCAGCTTACCGTCGATGGTGTTATTGGCGATCAGCGTGGGAAAAAACCCTCGGGTGACATCCCTGCCGATATACTGCGACAGGTCCACCAGATGCGGCGCCAACGTACCGGGCCAGACCACGTCGATCTGGAGAATGTCGATGTCGGGCGACTGCGAAGCCAGAATCTGCTGGTATAGCGCGAAACGCTCGGAAGCCGAGTTCGGCGTCGAGACGACCTCGATCTGGTTGCCGGTTCGGTGCGACCAGGCCGCGACACCCTGTCGACACAACCGCAGCTCCGCGCCGACCGCGCCGCAGGAAATCGACAGCGTCGCCGCCCGCGCCGCCTCGCTGCCGCTGATCAACATCAGCAGCAAAGCAAGGATCTTGAACAGTGGGATGCCCATCGGTTTGAAATCCTCGATTGATTGCATACGCCCGCATGGGCGTAAACCTATGAGGTGAAAGCCCCTTATAGATGAATCCTGTCAATATCGTGAGGTATAGACATAATCATTCGTCGAAGGCAAGGGCGTTTGCGCGAGGCATCTTCTGAAGGAATCCCCGGTGCAAAGCGATGAGCAGACGAACAGAAATGGCATACAAGGCCAGTCTCCGGCAATACAGCTGGTTCAGATCGAGATGAGCAGGGCCGCAGACGCGGTAGTCCCGCTCCCAATATCCGGAACAGGCATGTTTCAGATGCTCTGGTTTACCCATACCTTCAAAGGAGTTGCGTTTGTTCTCTTTTATATGGATAATATGAGTTGCGTGCCGTCAACCTGAAAAGGCTGTCTTTATCAATCCAGTTCATGTCGCCAGGGTAAAACTGAACATAAATTATTTTTTTCTTGCGAGGATGCCATGCTGTGGTTCGCCGTGATCTTTCTGTCCATTTATTCCCTCATGCATATCCTGGTTTTCTGGGGTTTTCACCCTTTATTGAAGGGACATTCGGCTTTACTGACCCTGACTGGGATCTGGATGGGAGCGATGATCCTGTCCCCCGTTCTGATAAGGCTTTTCGACCGCAGCGGCTGGCAGACGGCGGCGCGGACATTGGCCTGGATCGGCTACGCCTGGATGGGATTTCTGTTTCTGGCCTTTTCTGCCTTCGTGATTCTCGGATGCTGGGAGTTTTTGCTCCTGATCATGCGCAAGTTTATACCGTCTCTTCCTTCGCTGTCCCTGCATGGGGCCGTCAGCGCCGCCATCGTTCTGTTTGGCGTTCTGGGAGTGGTTGTTTACGGTTTTTACGAGGCTTCCAATCTGCGAACCGAAAGAGTGCGCATTGTTTCCCCGAAACTGCCGGCGGGTTCCGGAAAACTGACCATTGTCCAGGTTTCCGACCTCCATCTCGGATTGATTCACCGCGAAGAGACTCTGGCGACGATCATCTCCAAAATCCGGGAACTCCGGCCGGATATCCTGGTGGCCACCGGCGATATCGTCGATGCCCAGATCAACCATCTTGAAGACCTGTCCGTTCTGTGGCGCAACCTTGAACCACCCTTGGGAAAGTTTGCCGTTACCGGCAACCACGAATATTATGCGGGATTGAAAGAGGCCGTCGATTTCCTCGAAAAGAGCGGCTTCACCATATTGCACAACCGCAGCCGGATCGTAGATCCGCGACTGGTGGTGGCGGGGATCGACGATCCGGCCGGCGGACACGGCGTCGATGAAGTGCCGTTGTTGGAAGCGATCGGACCGCAAGCATTCGTTCTTTTTCTCAAACACCGGCCCCGTTTCAACAAGAGAGCGGGGGGACTTTTTGATCTGCAGCTTTCAGGACACGCGCATCGCGGCCAGATCTTTCCCTTCAACCTGCTGACAGGTCTGGAATATCCGATGCAAAACGGGCTTTACACTTTGGCCGCCGGAAGCTATCTTTATGCCAGCCGTGGGACCGGCACCTGGGGGCCGCCGATACGCGTCGGGTCGCCACCCGAAATTACCCTCTTTGAGATCGTACCGGAAGACCATTTACAGCGTAAAGGTTAAAAATGATTTCACATGAACATAGATGTATCTTTATACATATACCCAAATGTGCGGGAAGCAGCATTGAAAGTGTAATGGGTCACGTAGACAATCATAGTGGAAGAAGAGGTCAAGATCATCGAAGTATCAGAATGATCGAAAAGCCTTTGTTTACACTCCATACATTTTCAACACTTGAAAATATTCGGGAAGTTTTCCGAAGAATGCGCCATCCGTACCGTACCGCCATGAATCCACGTAATAAAATCGGAGTGACCACGAAAGAATTCCACAGCTATTTCAAATTTACCTTTATACGCAATCCTTGGGCACGTGCATTTTCATGGTATAAAAATGTTATGCGGGATAAAATTCACAGGAAAAATCATTGCATTACGGATGACATATCTTTGAAGGATTTCCTCCGGAAATATTCAGGGAAAGGAATGCTGAGACCTCAGACCTACTGGCTAAAAAATTATGACGGTTCCATTAATATGGACTACATTGGTAGATTTGAAACCTTGACAGAGGATTTCAATGCCATCTGCACAGCGCTCGATATTCAACGGATTTCCCTGCCCCACAGGATAAAAGGGACAGGCGAAGATTATCGGGAGCATTATGATACCGAATCCATGGACATGATCTCCAACGTTTATCAGGAAGAGATAAAGCTTTTCAATTATTCTTTCGAGTAAGGCCGGTGGAAAACAATAATTCCACCAGGATCGCGCCGTTTTTTTTCGGATTCAAGGCATTCCGGCAGGTGCATACTTTTCGTGTTCCGCACTTGACATCCCGCACCGTCTCGAATAAACATCAGCGGTGCTGGTAAAAGACGTAATTTTACATATTGGCATTGGGCCGACTTAATCAAAAGGGAGGAATGCGCATGGCTGACTATTTCGTTAATATCAATCTGGATGATGAACGTCTCAAAAAAATTGAAGCGGCCGGTTTGCAGAAAAACGTCGTCGATATGAATGGAAAAAAAGTGATTCAGGTGCCGATGACCCAAAAAGACCAGAAAAAACTGGTCAAGGGCTTCCCCGATCTCGAGTTCGATGCAAACAACACCTGTGTCCTGCCGGCGGATGCGGAGGAAAAACTCCTCAATATCGTTTTGGAGATGAAAACGCCGGATGTCATGAAGTTTGCCATTATGAAGATCTACAATCCTCTGGCGGGTAAAGCTCCCCGATCGGCCCAGCGCTGACCGTCCGGTTTTCAATGTGTGACCCTGCTTCCAAAGTCAGCAAGACTGTCCGCGAGGGAAGGAATCGAAAGATTCCGTTCCCTCGTTTTGTTTGAAGATCATCCGGCGCCTGGAAGAAATCGCTTCGGCCAAAAAGTGTTCTCTTGCCCAGCTGTCTCTGGCCTGGCTCTTGTCCCGCGGCGATGATATCGTGCCGATCGTCGGCACCAGGCACAGCGAATATCTGGAAGAGAACCTCAAGGCCCTCCAGGTGCGGCTCGGCAAGGAAGAACTGTCGCAGATCGACCGGGCCGCACCGCCGGGCGCCGCAACAGGTCCCCGCTACCACGGGGCGGGGATGCAGGCGGTCAACCGTTAAATATTGTTTATAAAAGACCACCATTCTTCTGGAAGGAGATGATAGATGGCTGTCCATCCACTTGCCGGCAAACCCGCACCCGATGAAATTCTCGTCAATGTCCCGAGGCTGGTGAGCCTCTATTACGCGGGCTCTCCGGATGCCGCCAATCCCCTCGAGCAGGTTGCGTTCGGCACCTCGGGGCACAGGGGGACCTCGCTTAAAAACAGCTTCAACGAAGCCCATATTCTGGCCACGGCCCAGGCGATCTGCGACTACCGGAAGCAGGAGAACATAACAGGCCCCCTCTTCCTGGGGATGGATACCCACGCCCTTTCGGAACCCAGCCACATGACCACCCTCGAGGTGCTTGCCGCCAACGGGGTTGTGGTCATGGTCCACCTGGGGATGGGCTATACGCCCACGCCGGTCATCTCCCACGCCATCCTGACCCACAACCGCGGCAACGGCGGACGGTCCGCCGACGGCATCGTCATCACGCCGTCGCACAACCCGCCGGAAGACGGCGGCTTCAAGTACAATCCGCCCCACGGCGGACCGGCGGACACCGGCGTCACCGCCTGGATCGAACGGCGCGCCAACGCCCTCATGGCGGACGAGAACCGGGATGTCCGGCGCATCTCCTATGAACGCGCTAAGAGCGCCGGTACCGTCAGCGAGCGGGATTTCATAACCCCCTATGTCGCCGACCTGGAGAACATCCTTGACATGGAGGCCATCCGGGATGCGGGCATCACCATCGGGGTCGATCCGATGGGGGGAGCCGCGGTGAAATTCTGGGGGCCTATCGCCCACCGATACGGCCTCAAGCTCGAAACGGTCAATGAGAAGATCGATCCGACCTTTGCGTTCATGTCGGTCGACGCAGACGGCAAAATCCGGATGGACTGCTCTTCCCCGTATGCCATGGCCAAGCTGATCGGGATGAAAGAGAAATACGACATCGCCTTCGGAAACGATCCGGACGTCGACCGTCACGGCATCGTCACCCGGAGCGGCGGGCTTATGAACCCCAACCATTACCTTGCCGTCGCCATCTCATATCTGTTCCAGAACCGTCCGGACTGGCGGCCGGATGCGGTCATCGGCAAGACGCTGGTCAGCAGCGGCATGATCGACCGCGTGGCCCGGTCCTTGGGGCGTCGCCTCTCCGAGGTTCCCGTCGGATTCAAATGGTTCGTCGACGGCCTCGTCGACGGCAGCTGCGGGTTCGGCGGGGAAGAGAGCGCCGGCGCCGCGTTTCTGCGAAAAAACGGAAGCGTCTGGACCTCGGACAAGGACGGCATCATCATGAACCTTCTGGCCGCTGAAATTCTGGCCCGAACCGGCCGGGACCCCGCAGACCACTATCTTGAGCTTGTCGAAAAATTCGGCGATCCGGTCTACGAAAGGCTTCAGGCGCCGGCGAATGCCGCTCAGAAGGCGGTGTTAAAAAAACTCTCTCCCGATCAGATCCGGGTCGACCGCCTCGCCGGTGAACCCATCCTGGAGAAGCTGACCCACGCATCCGGAAACGGAGCGGCGATCGGAGGGCTCAAGGTCGTCACGGAAAACGGATGGTTCGCCGCGCGTCCGTCGGGAACCGAAGAGATCTACAAAATCTACACCGAGAGTTTCAAGGGAGAGGCGCATCTCCGGCAAATACAGTCGGAAGCGAGGGCCATGGTGACCGAGGTTCTGGCGGCCGCCGGCGTGTAAGAAAGAACGTTCAGGAAGGATGGTGCAGCGCGGCTCTCAGCTGCTTGATATCACCGGCAATGCGAAGACATTTTGCTTCGATTGCATCGAGCCTCTCGCGGGCGGCCGCCGTATCGGTTTTCTTTCCATCGATGCAGGATGCAATGCCGTTCAGGTCGGCGACATGGGCGTCGAAACGATTCGCCAGGGCATCATAGAGCTCGGCTGAAACGGCGTCCGCCAGCCTCAGGAGATACTGAAATTTGATGTTCTCCCGGTAGTCTTTGAAATTGAAAATGATCGACTGCTCGGTTTCACGCTTGAGGCGGGCAACCCCGTCTTTCAATGCCAGAAGTTCGTTGTGCATCGGGTCTTCGGGGCTCTTCTTGAAAAATTTCCTGAAGAAGCGGACAACCCGGTATATTCCCAGCCGCATCACCGCCTCGCCCCGAATGGAGGCGCTGTACTGCATGGAAGCGATCGCCGGCGGCACCTTCAGATCGGCGGATCTGACAACGGCCGCCACCTCCGGGAGCCCGATCGTATCGGACGACGGCGACATTTTGGGCAGGCCGATGGCGTCCATCGCCTGATCGTATTCCAAAAGAGCGTCTTTTACCATTGTCTCATAAGGCCCTGCAATCGTCTCGAAGTGCTCCCGGATCTTCTGTTCTTCATCCCGGATGAACCGGATGATTTCCGGATTGACGGTTTCGGCCATAAAGCCGTCGAGAGACCGCTTGACATCCTGATATACGAGGTACATGGTGCGGGAAAATCCCGACGAAGAGACGTGGTGCTCCCACGCGGCGGAACTCATGTGGTAGCCTTTCAAAAATCGCAGAGCCTCGCCCGGAATGCCGTCGTGTTTGTCGAAAAACCGGTCGGTGTCGGTTTTGAGGGATTGTTTGAGCTTTTGAACGGCCCCGTCAAGCGTGCTTTTGATCATGGATTTGACGCGGATGATTTTTTTCTGATGCGCCGCGATATCCCGGACCATTCTTGACACCTCCGCCGCATCCTTTCCGAACATGTCCGTCCTGATCCGCGCCCAGTGCGCCATGCCGTCCACCTGCACGCCCATTCGCTCGAGATGATTTTTTAACAGAAGGGCATATCTCTCCTCGGTCAGTTTCCGGTGAATGGACGCAGCAAACCGACGGGTTTCCCCGTCGGAATATGTCGCGAGCGCCGTTTCCCCCTTCCACTGGGCCAGGCGGAGGCGGTCTTTCACCGGCAGCCCCGCCGCCAGGGATTTAAAAAGATTGAACAGGGCCGAGAGAACATATACATCGGGGTCGGGCCGCAGCAGAGCGAGGTCCTCCCTGATCTTTTCGGCGACCCGGATGAGATCATCGATGGATGCATGTTCCCCGAAGTCGAAGTTGACGAGAAAAAGGGTATTGTCGATAATCCCCATCCGCTTGATGGCCGACAGAAACCTGATGTCCGCCTGGCGCAGGCCGGTACGCCCGCTGACGACATAGACGATCAGATGGGTCATCCGCAGATATTCCTGAATCATGGCCAGATGCAGCGGATTGGGAGAATCGCTTCCCTGACAGTCGGCGATCTCGATATTTTCATCGACGCCGCCTGAATCGATGGTGAGCGCGATATCGCTGAGATAGGCCGCCAAGGCGTCGTCGCCGGTAAAGGCCTGATGTTTTTCGAAGTCTTCACCAGTATATTCGCGGGTTGCGGGCTTTTCCGCAACAATCTCCCGCACCGTATCATATCCTTTGAGATAAGCGCCGATGATGACGCTGTTCATGTTCCGGGCGTCGTAGGTGATGAGCAGATCTTCGCTGAGAGAAGAAAGAGCCCGGGCCAGATCGGCCCTGTCCGGATCATGACGAATGTCGAACCGGGCGCCGCTGCCTGACGACCGCCATTCCGTGGAGGGAAACAGCACCATCGCGCTCTCGATGTCGCGGTTGATCTCCTCCCAGGATTTGAAGAAAAGGGTGGCGGCAAGAGTGTCCCCTTTTTGAATGCGCGTAACGATGGAGGTCACCACGCCGGCGCCCCGTTTTAAGTAGTCGCCCTCGAACAGGGAATTGACGAAGGTGCTTTTTCCGGATTTGATCGGGCCGACGACGGCGACCCTCAATATTTCAGCCGATACCTGCCGCCCGACCTCTTCACAGGTCTGTCGCCAGTGATCGGCCGGCGCTTCGGCGATATCGGACAATGTATCGATATCGCCGCACAAAGACGAGACGGCCCGGGTGATCCCCATGAGTTGCTCTTTAAGCTGATTGTACCTGTCCATCTGCCGTCCCCGCTTCAGAAGTAAAAAACAAATGTCAGCGACGCTTTAATATAAATTGGACGGCTTGTCAAAACGATTTGCCCGCCCCGCCTCGACCTACGACACAGACAGGAAGCTGCGGCTTGTGGCATGGCGGTTTTTATGGTATAAGAAAAATAATTACCATCCAGAGACATATGGTCACCCAATTTGCGGGGAAGGATTCATGTCAAAAAAGCATCCCGAATGCCCATTATACAATCCGCTGAACTGTAAGGAATATCACAATCCGAAACTGTGTGCTTTTGTCAAAAAAGACAGGTTGTGTCTTAAAAAAAACAGGAAGAATCAATTGAGGGAAGGCAGCGAAGGCGATTGAAGCTTCCCGGCGCCCGGAACAATTTCAATGAGGAGCATCGGCATACGGCGGGTGGGGTCAGGCATGACCGGCGGCATCCGTCAGGAGCGCCGGATCGATTCCCAGCATCCGAACGGCCTCTTCCCAGCGGGATTCCACTGCTGTTTCGAAAACGATATCGCGCGACAGCGGGCCGCTCAGCCACGCGTTTTCCATCATTTCCGATTCCATCTGGCCGGGACCCCATCCGGAACATCCGAGGCTGATGAGATAGGATGTCGGCCCTTTTCCGGATGCAATGGCCTCGATGATGTTGCGGTTGTTGCTCATCGCGATCGACGGGCCGACGTCAACGAAAGGCCCCCAGTCAAACGGCGGGCCGTGGAGGATGAAAAGCTCGTCCATATGCACCGGACCGCCGAAAAAAACAGGGGTATCGGCACTTTCGGAAACGTATGCGATGCCGAGTTCCTTGAAGATATCCTTGGCGGCCAGCGACGGATAAACACGGTTGATGATCAAACCGAGGCTGCCTTGCGGCGTATGATCGCAGATACAGACGACCGACCGGGCAAAGTTCGGATCGAGAAGGCCCGGCATGGCGATCAGGAAGTGCCCTTTTAAGGACATGTTTAATTCTTCGCGCATCTCTTCCTCATGATTCCATTTGGTTTCATTGGTTTCGGGGAGAAGGGTTGCCGCAAAACTAAGTGTATCCTCTTCTTTTGTCAAGAATCTTGACGATTTTAATCGGGGATGTTTCATGACGGAAAAATTACGGTCCAAAGGCAATTTTATCCATGGATTGATGTGGCAAAGCATCACGATCGCAGCCGTTTCGATTGTCGCTGCACTTCTTCTGAACGTGCTGCGCGGCGATGGCCTTTTGCTGCCCGGCGACTGGTCCGATGCGGCGAGACTATCGCTTGCGTCAGGCAACCGCCTTGCGATCTCTCTTGACGACGCCAAAAGGATGTTCGAAGAAAAGCGGGCGGTCTTCCTGGATGCCAGGCCTCGTGCGGAATACGATGCCGGGCACATCCGGGGTGCCCGAAGCCTGCCCTGGGATTCCTTTGACGAGACGGTCGAAAGCGTCATGTCGGATATCGGCGAGAAGACGCCGGTAATCACCTACTGCGATGGGCCCACCTGCAATCTGAGTCATGAGCTGGCCACGGCGCTCACCGAGATGGGATATGATCAGGTGCGGGTGCTGATCAACGGCTGGACGGTGTGGCAAAACAGCCGGCTGCCTGCGGACCGGAGATAAGGGCGGAACTGCGGAAAACGGAGTCAAGCGGATGAAAAAATGGATATCGGCGGCCCTGCGCCTCTTTCTGGGCGGTGTTTTTCTGTACGCCTGCTGGGATAAGATTCTCCATCCCGGGGCGTTTGCGGAGGTAGTCTATAATTATCAGATCCTGCCCGGGCCGCTGATCAATATGACGGCGCTTGTGCTGCCCGTGATGGAGCTTTTTCTGGCGGTCTGCCTGATTGCGGGCATCTGGCTGCCGGGCGCCCTTTTTCTGGCGAACCTGCTGCTCGGTGTGTTTTTGAGCGCGCTGCTTTTCAATATGGTCCGGGGCCTCAACATTCATTGCGGATGCTTCAACACCGAGGCCGGCTCGGGCGAGGGGGTATCGACGGTAGGCTATATCCTGAGAGACCTCGTCTTTCTGTCGACCGCGCTGTTTCTGTTTTTTCGGCAGTACCGCGAAAGCCGCGCCGCGGCTACGTCCCGATAGCGAACGACGGCCCCCCTTGTCTCAGGCACGCGGATATGAGCCGGCAGGCTTCTTGTGCACCACCCTTCCTTCGTGAAAAATAGGCCCGCGCGTCCGCCTGCACCCGGCGCCTGTCCGGGGGATGGTTCAGATCGCGGATCAGCAGATCGGCCACCGCACGCCAGTCGGCGCCGATCCTGGCCAGACCGCTCGTAAACAGCGCCTCCCCCACCCATTTGAAATCCTCCCATGAAGGTCCGATGACCGGAATGACGCCGTTCATCAGAGGTTCGATGAAATTCTGTCCGCCAAGCGGCGCCAGACTTCCGCCGACGAATGCCGCCCGCGCACGACCGTATGCCTCTGACAACTCACCGACGGCATCCCACAGGATCACAACTCCCGCCGGCAGAGCGCTGTTGGGATACGCCTCCAGCGCGGAGCGCAGCACCCAGGAAACACCCAGCCGGTCGAGCCGGCCGCGCCAGGCGCCGATCCGGTGGAGATGCCGGGGAAACAGGGCGATGGCGACCCGGCTGTCCGCACGGCGGATCCTCTGGATGACCGCGGCCACAGACGCCTCCTCCTCCTTTCGCACCGAGCCTAAAATCACCAGCGGCGGCGCAAGCGCGGCC
>AMWB02143919.1_pt3 | contig 19532 bp, 20 predicted proteins | sample 200311 | NCBI WGS metagenome assembly AMWB02 (sample SAMN02737377, study PRJNA173069) | bioreactor metagenome | biome: anode biofilm in microbial fuel cells | place: USA: California | collected 2010-12-16 | reverse complement strand
ATCAACTGCCGTTACAGCCTGCGCCGTAAATTCATCGGCAGGTTGAAGGGCAGATTCATCGGCAGGTTGAGGGGTAACTTCCCCGACAGGTTGTGCGACAACTTCATTATCAGGCCCGGCATCAACTGCAGTAACCGGTTGAGGGGCAACTGCCGATGCCGCTGCCTCGGACGGGAGAAAAAGGTAATGATATAGAGCCTCCCTGTCATTGACCGAGAGCGCTGATGACTTCAGCTGGGCATCAAAACGGATGTCCGAATTCTCCTTCAGTCCCCTGAGAAGAAGCATATGGGCGGAATGAAACCATGGAAACAGCGTGATCAGCTCACGCAACTCCTCAAGGTCACCGGGACCGGGGAGGTCGATGCCTGCAATGAACCTGTTGAATTCATTCCTGTTCATAAGCGGCATTACCAATTGACAAACGCCCTGTTGAATATATCCTCAATAAGCATCTTTACAATCTCTTCCGTCAAGCTGGCTTCTACATCACTCAGGTCGAGGGCGCTGTTATAATCCTGGTAACGGGTAAAGGTCTGATCAAAGCTGTTATCCGGGTTGAAACTGTTGACATACCTGACCCGCACGGAGATGGAGAAACGGTTTGATGCGGCCTGCTCATCACCGCTGACTGTAAGGGGTTGAGTCTTGTAATCGGTGATCTCTCCCTCGAAGCTCAGATCGCCGCCTGATGAAGCAATGTCAAGATTTGTTTGCGCCCGGCACATGTCAATGAGCGCATCAGTCACAGTCTGTGTCAGTCCCGGCACCACCAGGCTGGCCCTGTTCTGAAAGGTAGCCACACTGATGGTCTTTGCCTCAACCGGGATGGAAGCCCCGGTGAACGAGTACTTGATCTTTACACCGCAACCGGCAGCAAGCGCCAGCAACACCATCGGTAACAATATCCTGGTTATCCTATCCATCAAGCCCGTATTCCTTTATTTTCCTGTAGAGGGTTCGCTCTGAAATCCCCAGCTCGGCAGCAGCCAGCTTCCTCTTCCCGTTGTTCTTGTCAAGTGCCTTCTTTATCAGTTCCTTCTCACGGTCAGTCAGTGACAGAGATTCCTCAATCACCTCCTCAGTGTCCTCAATCACCCTGTTTTCTCTTGAAGCAATGTAGTCTGCCTGTGCCGGAGGAACAGGTTCGAAGGAATCGCCGGGTACGCTTCCGGGGTTATAGAGGTTTCGCACGGACCTTGAGGCTGTATCGGCGTTCCCCTGGTTATACAGATTGCGCAGCGCCCTGATCCCGCTTTCGGTAAGGTTACCGGACTCGTTGCTGCTGAGAAGATCATAGACCAGATTCTTCAGGTCATGCATATCGCTCTTCATATCAAAGAGCACTTTGTAAAGTATCTCCCTTTCGCTGTTGAAACCCTTGTCCTCCTTTGGGTTCCTGACCGGAACGGGAAGCCTTCCGCTCTGGAAATCGGGCAGGTATCGGGCGAGCATGACTCCGGATACCTCGCGGTCCTGCTCAATGACGGAAATCTGTTCTGTTATATTCTTAAGCTGCCTGACATTGCCCGGCCAGTAGTAATTCAGAAGCATGTCCCTTGCCTGGCTGTCAGGCCGTATGGCAGGCATCCTGTATCGCTCTGCGAAGTCAACAGCAAATTTCCTGAAGAGGAGGATGATATCTTCACCTCTCTCGCGAAGCGGTGGTATGCGTATGGGGACCGTGTTAAGGCGGTAGAAGAGGTCCTCGCGGAACCTGCCGGTGTTCACGGCCTGTATTATATCCACATTGGTTGCGGTGATGACGCGCACGTCAGTCTTTTGCATCTTTGAGGAGCCCACCCTGATGAACTCTCCTGTCTCTAGCACCCTGAGCAGTCTGACCTGGGTGGAGAGTGGCAGTTCAGCCACCTCATCAAGGAATATGGTGCCGCCGTTGGCCACCTCAAAATAGCCTTTACGACTGTCAGTTGCCCCGGTAAAGGCACCCTTCTCATGACCAAAGAGCTCAGAATCAATCGTACCCTCAGGTATTGCGCCGCAGTTTACCGCAATGTAGGGCCCGTGTTTCCGGAGGCTGAATGTGTGGATCACCTGCGGAAATACCTCCTTGCCTGTGCCGCTTTCCCCGGTGATCAAAACAGAGAGATCCGTCGGGGCTACCTGCACGGCAATATCTATAGCCCTGTTAAGCCCCTCATGATTGCCAATTATTCCGAATCTCTGCTTTACGCTCTGTAAATCCTTCATTAAAATCCAATGAACTGCGAATTTACGACTTTTTTGCATTATGGAAAAGTTGAATATCAGTTATGCGGAGAGACCCGGGCAGAACATTCAACCTTCGCTAAACATTTACCTTCCCGCATTGTTATACTCACGAAGTAAGTAACATTGAGAGAGATGAATGCAGGAAGCAGGACATACTCCATAAAGGATCTGGAGAATTTCTGTGGTATAAAAGCACATACCATCAGAATGTGGGAGAAGAGGTACGGGATCCTGACGCCTGAGAGGAGCGATTCTAACATAAGGCACTATACCGAAGAGGAGCTGAAGAAACTCATCACCATCTCCATTCTTAACCGGAACGGGATGAAGATTTCCAAGATTGCACAGCTTACCGACAGTGAACTGCTGCGTGAAGTACTCAAGTCAGGCGCAGGAGACGATGCCGGCGACGGCAGCTTCAAACCGGGAGAACTGATCATGTCAGCACTCCGGTTCAGCGAAGAGGAGTTCCGGGAGAAACTGGGCCAGTTTGTCAGGGAAAAGGGACTGACCGATGCATACCTTCAGGTGTTTCATCCGCTGATGCAGAAGGCACGGGTCCTGTGGTTGACCGATTGCATCTCAAAACCTCAGGAACAGTTCATCAGGCATGTAATCAGGACAATCCTGATATCCGAGGATATCACCCACGAGGTTCCGGTCAACGGACAGAGCGCAGCAATCATCAACCTTGGCAACACCGAGAGTGAAAACAACCTCGTCTTCCTCAAGTATCTTCTCCGGAAGAAAGGTTTCAACGTTGTCTATACCGAAGAAACGCTGTCGGCAGACGACATCAGGGGTATCCATTCCGTCAGGCCGTTTGCAGTACTTGCACTGAACCTGCCCGCCTCCGAACCCAATGATGAGATCAGAGGATTCTGCAGCAGCATGGCAAAGGAACTTGATCTGAAGCAGGTGCTGGTGCTTGGGAGACATGACACCAGCGGTTCATGGAGCAACGGCAAAACGAAAGCTGTCTGCTCTCCCGCCGGACTGGCAGAATGGGCAGACAGCCTCTGAAAATTAAATAATCCCTGGTAATTGTTTATCTCCTGATCGCCACCACCACTGAGTCGGCAATCTTAAGTGCCGTTGTCAGTGTACTCAGGTCTGTAAACAACTCTCCGGTGGCACCTGTGGGATGACTGTGACCAATCGGCTTAAGAAGGTATCTCTCCCTGATATTTTCCATATCTATGTTTGCCTCATACACAACCGCGGGCTGCGCGCTGTTCAGGTAATTGACATTATCAGGATACCTGTCGTTAGTCCAGTACTCGTTCCAGTCCCAGTTCTGGTTAATCTCGAACATAACCCTGACCTTCTCCGGCAATGGCCCTGGGAACAAACAGGGTCTGAAGGTATTTTCCATCCTCATCTTCAAGCCAGACAGCCATGTGCGGATAATAGAGGGAGGGACCACCGTAAAACCTGAGTTCAATCTCCTCACCTGTACCTGAGGTATTGGTGACCACATCACTAAAGGTCTGCCTCTGGGCCAGACGATGGTGCGCTCATACCGAAGCCTTATGTCACCCTCTCCGCTCTGATAATCATAAGTCAGGTTGGCAGAAATGGCAGACCAATGACACCAAACAGGAACTGGAGATAGGATCTTCGTGCCGACACGATTAGTGAACTGTGCTCACCTGCAGGGCCATTGTAGGTCAGTCCAAGGTCAGAGGCTCCCACGGTAGCCCTGATTGACCGCTTCTCCCTGTTTCCTTCAATCATCGTGAATTCCATCACTGAGCTGAGGGCATTGCCGCGTGCGGCAGGAAAAGCTCCCGACAGGAAGTCAACCGATCTTACAAAGTCAACATTGATGATTCCCGTCGGTCCGCCTGAGGATCCCCGGGTAGAGAAGTGGTTCAGGTAAGGTATCTCCACATTATCTATGAAGAACCTGTTCTCATTGGGCCCCCTCCCCTGACTATGACATCGTTCCTAACGGAAAAAAGGGTCATTAGTAATAAAAAGGTATAATGTCTCATATTTGTTACGATTTCATGAAACAAAAACAAAGAAAAACTGATTTTGTTTAATAAGTTTCTCTATTTTTTATACAAAAGATCCGTGAAGTATTTTTCCTCTTCTGACAGGTCCAGGTGGGGAGCTCTTGTTTTAAGGTCTCTGATCCTCTCAATTAATGCGTTTGCGAAGGGAGCCGTGTCCGATGTTTCAGCTGATAGCCGGTGAGCCATTGCCCGGGTTATCCTGGCAGCCTCATTCCAGAGTCTCAGCACATGTCCGGGGATAAATACGGAACTGAATTTTTCCCAGACATAATCAATGGCTGTCTCTGAGGGATGGAGCATGTCGGAGGCGTAGAAACGGTAGTCACGAAGCTCATCCATGAAGATCTCGTAGGCCGGGAAGTAGCCATGGACCAGTGGGTGTCTGAGCAGCTCCTCTGCAGCGAGCAGAAGGCGGGCCTTGCTCAGCTGGTTCTCATGAGCGCCGTCAGCCAGGTGCCTGACAGGGCTGACGGTGAACCATACCCTAAGGCCAGGGTTGACAGCGGCAAGGTTGTCAAGGGTCTCCTTCCAGCGGCCGACTATCTCCTCTGATGATGCCATGGTGCGGGTGAAGAGTGATGACGGCAGCTTGTGGCAGTTGGCAACTGTGGCCCCGCTTTCCTTCAGGTTATAAATATAGGAAGTGCCAAATGTGACAAACAGGAACGAGGCTTTCCGGATGAAGCCGGATGCGGCACGGCCGGTTTCGTTAAGACGGGCAGTTAGGATATCCCTGTCGTAGGAGGAAAAAGCGGTATGGTGGTCAAGGCTCATGTAACGGTTCTGGTGAAGGTAGAGGTCCTTTTCCGTGTATACATGCTCCCCGATGAACCTGTCGAGGGCCCTTGCCACTGAGAAAGGATTAAAGAGCGTTCCGTGCGGATTGGTCATAACGGGCAGCTTGCCCGAGGCCATGCGGTACCCGATCTCTCCCGCGAAGCAGGAGCCGAGAAACATTACCGGCGTGTCATAAGTGATAGCCGCAGCCGCCGGGGGAAGTGGCACTGCAGTCAGTAGTTCCATTCAGGTTATATTATATTAATGTATCCATCCATTCAGTGATGAAGTCGAAGTGTTCCTCCTTCAGCGGATCATTATGCAGCTCGTGATAGCCGCCGTCCCAAAGCTTAAGGGTTGCCCTGGGAGCTGATCCGGCAACCTGCACCGAGCCGGATGGTGATGTGATCATGTCATCGCGACCGTGAGCCAGCAGGAGCGGCACATCTATCTCCGAAGCACGTGCCATCGTCTCCTCGGCCGCAGAGGTCATCCAGCGATACAGGCCGGCCGATATCAGACCGTGAACCAGGGGATCATTCCGATAGGCCCTGGCCACCTCCGGGTCACGGGAAAGGTATTCGATCTTCAGCCCGGACGGCTGTGTCATTCCCGGCATAATGCTGCCAACCACATTGGCCAGCAGCAGCTTGACCGCAGGAGGCGTTTCAGTGAGTATAATCCACGGTGAGGTCACAATTGCCCCGGTCACGGCAGGCTTGCGCCTGATGAGATAATTGAGAACAATTCCTCCGCCGAGGCTGTGGCCGTAGAGGAAAAGAGGTACACCCGGATAAGTTCCCTTCATCTCGAGGAGGAGAGTATCTACAGTATCATACACCTTCTCAGGCGAGGGTATAACACCCCACTGGCCCTCACTCCTGCCATGTCCCGGAAGGTCGAAGGCATTCAAGGTGACACCTCTTTCATTGAACCTTTCAGCCCACCCCGAATACCTGCCTGCGTGCTCGCCCAGGCCATGAACGAGAAGAATTGCAGCACGGGGGCCATCCTGTGCCTCAAAATTGTAACAGGCTGTTTTTCCTGAAGGATAGTTTCTTAACTCCATAAGGTTCTTTTTTGTAAATATAGTCAAATTAGGAAAAAGGCAGTAACAGGGCCGTCAGTGAATGAGATAATGAACAAAGACTCAGCATATACGTTATACCTTATATCGCTGTAAGTGTGCCTGTTGGCAGGCTAACCGCCGACATTCACACTCATTTCGTGCCAATCGGGCATCCGCTTCAATAAAATAATACCTGCTTGTCCTAATTTAGACATGCCTGACATAAGCAATTGATTTTATACATTTTACCCCTTAGAAACGGTCCCAGGAACTCCTGTTTAACAATATTTTAAGATATTAGGATTTGGATATCCGATTTTATCTGTTTAAGTTTGCATCAACAAATAAAAACACAGAGATATGACTGCACAGGAATTCACAACCAGTATAATAGATCTGAAGGGCAATCTTCAGAAGTACGCCCTCAGTCTTACCCTCGACCGCGACAATGCGCTTGATCTCGTTCAGGATACTTTTTTAAAGGCCATACAGAACCAGGACAAGTTTGTGGATGCCACGAACCTCAAAGCCTGGGTTTTCACGATAATGAAAAACACCTTTATCAACAATTATCGTCGGAAGATGAGGGAAAACACGATGATGGACGGCACGCAGGAGCTTTACTACATCAACTCGCCCTCGGACAAGGGGAGCATTTCACCCGAGTCGGCTTACGCCGGCAGCGAGATTGAGAAGGCCATTGACACCCTGCATGATGACTACCGTCTTCCTTTCCGCATGCACATTGAAGGATTCAAGTACGAGGAGATAGCCGAGAGTCTCAACCTGAAGCTCGGCACGGTGAAGAGCCGGATTTTCTTTGCGCGCCAGAAGCTTATGAGTGTTCTTAAAGATTACAACGGTTAGATTTTTTAAATGGTACCGATGGGGCTGCCGGACTGCAATCGTCCGGCAGTTTCTGTTTTTACGGCAGGGTTTTTGCAAATCATGGTCATATTGCTCATTTTAAATACCTTTATATAAAATTGGATCATATGAAAAAATATCTTCTTGTTGTCCTGTTATTGACAGCACTCTCATCGCCCGTTCTGGATGGGCAGGAAAAATACATTCAGTCTCCTGTCACCCACGTGACAGTCTTCCGGCAGGGGGCACAGCTCTCCGGCGATGCAGTCATCTCCGTACAGCCCGGAACATGGGATTTTGTTGCAGGAGGGTTATCTCCCTACATTGATCCCAACAGCATCCAGGTCAGGGGTGAGGGAGATTTCATGATTACGGGGGTAGCCCATCGCACCAATTATCTCGAGAATCCGGCGGAGTCAGATGCCATCAGCACTCTTCGCGGCAAGATCAAAGACCTTGAGCTGAAGCTTGAGGATGAAGGTACTGCACTGGAGGTGTTGCTTGAGCGTGAGCGTTTCCTGAAGGCCAATTACGACGTTGTGGCAAACAAGAGCACCATCACCCCCGAACAGTTCAGGGCTCTGATGGAACTCTACGGAATAAACATGGAGACGGTCAAGAATGCCATTCTCATGAAGAACAGGGTCATCAGGAGTCTGAAAGAGGAAAAGGATAAGCTCGATCAGCAGCTTGCCGGCACCCTTGACCGCTCGAAGATGCCCACCGGCGAGATTGTTGTAACCGTCAGCGGCAGCAAGCCTGCTAACGGGAGGCTTAAGCTCTCGTATGTGGTCATGAATGCCGGATGGAGGCCTTCATATGATATCAGGGTGGATGATATTTCCGATCCCGCAGTCATCATCTACAAGGCTGACATATGGCAGAGCAGTGGCATTGAATGGAAGGATGTCAAGATCAGCCTGTCAAATGCCGCCCCGATGACGGCCGGTTACCTTCCCAGGCTCAACCCGTGGTTCGTCGATTTTTACCAGGAGTATTCGTTAAATGAGGTGGTTGTAACAGGTTACGGGACCAAGGCCAGGCCGGCGCGACAGGAAAAATCTGAGGAGGCTGTGATGATGGATCTGGAAGCCAGCGCTCCCATGCCGGTCACGGTGACTGAATCAAACATCAGCTTCAGTTTCGACATAAACGTTCCCCGGACGGTATCATCCGGAGGCAAGCCCGAGACAGTGGAACTTCAACGGCTCACAGTTCCTGCCACCTACAGTTATGCTGTTACTCCCAAGCTGGCATCCATGGCCTATCTGATGGGATACATCACTGACTGGGACAAGTACAACCTCCTGCCCGGTGAGTCAAACATCTACTTCAGCAATACCTTTACCGGCAAGGGATACATAAATACGGCCGAACTTACCGATACCCTTCCTGTTTCCCTGGGTGCAGACAACAGTATCACCGTGAAGCGTGACCGCCGGACCGATTTCACCTCCCAGCGGCTTATAGGGGCGAACAGGGTTGAGACCCTCTCCTTCCTGATCTCGGTCCGCAATAACAAGAGCAAGGCCGTGACCGTCAGGCTGCGTGACCAGATGCCACTTTCACAGAACAGTGACATAACGGTTGAGGCTGAAGAACTCAGCGGCGGCAGGCATAACAGCGCCACCGGGGAGGTGATATGGGACCTGACCATTGATCCCGGCCGGATGAAAGAGGTTATCTTCACCTACACCGTGAAGTACCCCAAAAACCGTAAAGTAGTACTTGAATAATACATAATTGCAAATTACTGACACGCGAGGTTATCAACAGCTGTTGATAACCTCGCTATTTTATATCTATATTATTGTATTATTGCCGGTTGCGATTGTTAATAAACCCGTTCATTATGTGTTACTTTCTTCATGGTATTATTACCCTGAAAAACTTGACGCAAGGCCTCTTCTGGCTTATATTTGTAAGACCATGTAAGCGATAAAGGGTCGCTCTGAAGCATGAAGGTTCTTTGGAATGGTTTAATTATCACTCTGGATTAACATCAGACTTCAGAGTCTCACGCAGACGGATTACGGTCCTGATGCGTCCGTCACAGGTGCAGGCTGAGAAGCCTTTCCATCCTGGCGGTCTGACGGAGCAATCATCAAACGGTGTAACAGCCGTGAGAGGAGAGCAACACGGATGCAAGGCTGAAAGCTAATGAGGCAGCAAACGTGTCCGTTAAGAGAGAGGATCATCATGCCACCCGAACCGGCGAGGATAGGATGGAGATGATCCGGGCATGACAGCAGCTGTCCCTTCGGGGAGTGTCGTGCTTCAAGGGTTCATTACTTCGCATCTCAGTATGCGCCCGGAAAACCGCAAGGTCAGTACGGATAACAGAAGAGAAACCTGAACAGGGAAAGCAGTCAGCCTTCGGGCAGGCAGGCAGACCGGGGAAGGGAGGAGGAATAGAGATGAACCGGCTGCAATAACAGTAGCATGGCGGCAAATGACGGTCATGGCTGTCACTAGCCGGAATGGGAACTATTACGTACAGTATGGTTCCCATTCGTGTTTTATACCCCCCCCTCCCCTCCTGTGGTCCGCTGAAGCTTCACATGGTTTCTCCGGCGGGGAAGGGAAGAAATAAAAAAGGGGCTTAACGCCCCCTGATAACCCCTCTTTCAGAATTCTTTATGAACTGCAGGATGTAATCCCGCTCCGGGGTGGGACCGAAATTGGCTTCGATATACCCCAGCGCCTTTGTTCCGTTCATACCCATATTATAGTATGCCCTGTAGATCTCATGCAGCTCATGCATCTTCTCCTTTGTGAATCCCCGGCGCTCCAGTCCGACGATGTTAAGGCCCATGAAAGCAAGCGGCTCCCTGTCGGCCTTAATGAACGGAGGAACATCCATCCGCACCTTCGATCCGCCGCCAAGAAAAGCATGATTTCCTATCCTCACAAACTGATGAACGACAGTGGCTCCTCCAAGCGTCACCCAGTCGCCAAGCTCAACCTCCCCCGCGATGCCTGACGAGGCCACAATAATCACATTGTTTCCCACCTTGCAGTCGTGCGCCACATGCACATAAGCCATCAGCAGGCAGTTATTGCCTATGGTGGTCTTCCCCCTTGCACGAGTGCCCCTGTTGAGGGTGGCAAACTCCCTGACGGTGGTGTTGTCACCTATCTCAAGGGTAGTCTCTTCACCGTTGAACTTCATGTCCTGGGGTATGGCAGAAACAGAGGCTCCGTTGAAGATACGACAGTTTTTTCCGATCCTGGCACCGTCATAGATGACAGCCCCGGACCCTATCCAGGTACCGTCGCCGATGATAACATCACCATAGACGGTTGCAAACGGTTCAACTGTGACCCCCTCGCCAAGTTGAGCTTTCGGATCGATAAATGCCAGTGAAGAAATCATATAATTTATCTGTTCTTAATGACCTGTGCCGTCATCTCACCCTCGGCAACCAGCTTTTCTCCCACAAAGGCCTGACAATACATTATCACGATGCTCCTCCTGATTGGTTCGGTCAGGTCAGCTCTCACAACGATTGTGTCTCCTGGAACTACCTTGTGTTTGAATTTCATCCTGTCTATCTTGAGGAAATAGGTGGAATATCTTTCCGGCTCATCCACGTTGCTCAGTACAAGGATACCTCCCACCTGTGCCATGGTTTCAACAAGCAGCACCCCCGGAAAGATATGCTCCTGCTCGAAATGGCCCTGGAAGAAGGCCTCGTTGTAGGTGGTGTTCTTAATCCCGATCACATGATTTTTCGTAACCTCGAGTATCCGGTCCACCATCAGGAAGGGGAACCGGTGAGGGAGCAGCTTCTTTATCTGCTCGATATCCATTGCGGCAGGCTTGGTAGTGTCAAGAAGGGGTATCTCCCTTTTTGTTGTCTGTCTCTTGATCTGCTGCCTGATCAGCCTTGCCAGCCTGGTATTGGCGAAGTGGCCAGGCCTTGTTGCCACCACCTTTCCCTTGATAGGCTGTCCCACCAGCGACAGGTCGCCTATCAGGTCAAGCAGCTTATGGCGTGCCGGTTCGTTGGGATATCTCAGCTTCGTGTTGTTGAGTACACCTGCGTGGTGCTCGGTGATCCCGGGCTTATTGAACATCTTCGCTATGCGGTCTATCTCCTCCTGCTCCACCTCGCGCTCAAGGATCACCACGGCATTCTCCAGGTCACCTCCCTTGATAAGACCCATCCTGAATAGCGGTTCAAGCTCATGGAAGAAGACGAAGGTGCGGCTTCCCGCAATCTCCTTCTCGAAGTCGTCCAGCTGGTCCAGGATTGCATACTGATTCCCGAGTATCTTGGAGTTATAATCTATCAGGACATGGGCGCTGAAGTGGTCATCCGGATAGACGATGAGGTCAACGCCGTGCTCCTCGTCCGAGAAGGTGATTTTCTCCTTTATGACATAATAGTTGCGTTCCTCGTCCTGCTCAACTATGCCCGCCTTATTGATGGCTTCCACGAACATGCGCGAGCTTCCGCCCATTATCGGGGCCTCAGGACCGTTTATCTCTATGAGTGCGTTGTCAACACGCATCCCTGCAAATGCAGCAAGGACATGCTCTATTGTTGCAACCGAGGCTTCTCCCTGCACCAGTGTGGTACCCCTCGAGGTTTCAGTGACATGGTCTGCCAGGGCATCAATTACCGGAGAACCCGGCAGATCTGTGCGGCAGAATTTGTATCCATGATTCGCAGGGGCCGGCTTGAAGGTTACTATCACATCAATTCCCGAATGAAGACCCTTACCACTGAGGCTCACCTCATTAGCCAGCGTTCTTTGCTTTTCGCTCATATCAGATCAGTTTTAATCGTGCAAATAAAAATAAAATTTTCCGAACGACATAATGAAAACCGCTACATCTGCGTGATGTTCAAATCATTTCCTTTAGACCGTTTCCGGAACTACCTGTTTTTTAAAGCCGCCATTGTTTTTGCAAGAGCATCCAGCCTGTTGTTCAGTTCAGGGAGTTTACGGATATATACGACACTTTTGAGAAATTGTTTGCTGTCGGTGGCCGGGTAGCCCAGCAGGGTTGAGTTCTCCTCGCTCACGGTGCTCATGATGCCGGACTGTGCCCCGATTTTGCATCCGTCAGCGATACTCAGATGGCCTGCCAGTCCCACCTGTCCGCCGAACATGCAGTTGCGGCCGACCCTGGTTGAGCCTGCGAGACCCGACTGGGCTGCAATCACCGTATTCTCTCCTATCTCCACGTTATGCCCCACCTGGATGAGGTTGTCAAGCTTGACACCCTTTCGTATTACGGTTGAGCCCATTGTTGCACGGTCTACGCAGGTATTGGAGCCTATCTCAACATTATCTTCAATTATGACATTTCCAATCTGAGGTATTTTCATGAAGTTGGCCTCGCTGACAGGGGCAAAGCCAAAACCGTCAGCACCGATCACCGCACCGGCGTGGATTATGCAGTCATTCCCGATCACGCAGTCGCGATAAACCTTGACCCCCGGATGGAGGGTGCAGTTTTTCCCGATCTTTACATTCTCCCCGATAAATACCTGGGGATGAAGTGAGCAGCCGTCAGCTATCTCGGCATTTTCGGATATTACGGCACAGGCGCCGATGAACACGTCAGAGCCGACGCTTGCACGTTCATCAATAACGGCAGAAGGGTGAATCCCCTTCTTTGCCGGCCTGGCCTGCTCGTAGAAGGCCAGCAGGTGTGCCAGCGCCTGGTAAGGGTCATCCACCCTTATGAGGGTGGCGGTAACCTTTTTTGCCGGTGTAAAGTCGTTCTTCACCAGCACGGCTGATGCATCAGTGCTGTAGATATAAGGTTCATATTTAGGGTTTGAAAGAAAGGAGAGAGCTCCCGGATGGCCTTCCTCTATCCTTGCCACGGTATTCAGTTTCGTCTCCGGATCACCCTCGACGGTGCCATTCAGTATCCGGGCTATCATTGCAGCAGTAAATTCCATTTTTTCAGTTTATGTATTAATTCACAATCTCCTTAGGGTAGCAGAGGTAATATTTTGTAACCTTCTCGGACAGAGCCTCCTTGTCGAAGAGGTCGGACACGGCAGTGATGTCCCTGGTACTTCCGTTTTTCAGGAGTATGCGCACCTCGGGGGTGCCGGGTGCATAAGTCTGGTTGTAGACATCCCCCGTGTTGACATAGAATATCACTTCATCGTCCTTCAGTCCCAGGATAGTTTTCGCCCTGCGGCCCGTTTCAGCAACCTTCTCACCGGAGAACGGTGTCCGCTGCAGTTCGATTCCCAGCAGATCCCTGTTTACGAACCGTCTGCAGAGGTCTTCAAGCACCCTGTCGCCGCAGCTCATCCATACCTTGGTGGCTGAGAGGATATCACTCTCGTCAAGTGCCGTAAAATGACCAACAAGAGCCTTGCGCTCCTCCAGTGCCGCCATGTTGTGACGGGGAGCGAGGAACCATTCAAGGGCGGGTGGGGCAAAGAGCTTCACTCCTTCTGCAGTAACCTGGCGGGCCCTGACCAGCAGGCTGGTGAGCAGCTTCTCTGCCGAGACCACAGTACGGTGATTGTATACCTGCCAGTACATCATTCTCCTGGCTATCAGAAACTTTTCAACGGAATAGATGCCTTTTTCGTCAACCACAAGCCTGTCGTCCGCCACATTAAGCATCCTGATGATCCGGTCAGAACCTACTGATCCCTCTATTACGCCTGTGAAAAAACTGTCGCGCCTGAGGTAATCCAACCGGTCCATATCCATCTGCCCTGTTACCAGGTCATGGAAGAACCGCCTCGGGTATTCACCGCGGAATATGGCAATGGCTTCTGTGAGCCTTCCATTCATTGCGTTGTTAAGTTCCTCCATTATCAGCACCGACATGACCTCATGAGGGGTGTCTTCAATGAGTGAGTGTTCCAGTGCGTGGGAAAAGGGTCCGTGCCCGATGTCATGGAGCAGAATGGCCGTCAGTACAGCCACCTCCTCTGCTTCCGAGATTTCAATCCCTTTGCTCCTGAGGGTATGCACCGCCTGCCCTGTCAGGTACATCGCCCCAAGGCTGTGCTGAAAGCGGCTGTGCACCGCCCCCGGATAAACCAGGCTTGAGAGCCCCAGCTGCCTTATATTGCGAAGCCGCTGAAACCAGGGATGCCCCACCAGATCATATATCAGATCGTTGGGTAAACTGATAAACCCGTACACCGGGTCATTGATGATTTTTCTCCTGTTTGTCAAACAGTACCGGTTTTATGCCCGCAAATTTATTTAATTGTTTCCAAAACAGGGCAAGAAAAGCTTCATATACAGCACTCCTCATAATTTTTAAGGCTGAGGATTGATTGATTATTAAAAAATGATATTATCTTTGCACCCGAATAGCAGGGAAGAATGGCTCAGGGGACAAAAGTCCCCTATTTTGTTATCAAAAATCAGACCGTGATTACAAAGGACCATATAAGGAAACTAGTGACGGAGCACATCAGCGCTACCGGCATCTTCCTCGTGGATGTCAGGCTGAGCAGCACCGGCCGTATTACCGTTCTCATTGACAGGCCGGAAGGGTTGAAGATTGAGGACTGCGTAATGCTTAGCAAACAGATAAGCAACGATCTGGGAGATGAACTGGGCGATTATGAGCTCAACGTGTCTTCACCCGGTCTGGACATGCCACTGCTCGTGCCTGAACAGTTTATGAAAAATGAAGGCAGGATGGTGGATGTGATGACCGGTGAGGGGGAACGGCTTAAGGGTGTCATGATGAATGTGACAGCCGGAGGATTTGACCTGCAGACCGAAACAAAACAGAAGAAAGAGACGGTCACTGCAGTCAGATCATTTAATTTTGAAGATGTTAAGTCAGTTAAAGTTATTATATCATTCAAATAAAAGTATAGGTTACAGCAATGGAAAATGTTAATCTTATAGATACTTTTTCGGAGTTCAAGGAGCTTAAGAACATTGACAGGCCAACGATGATGAGCGTGCTCGAGGATGTATTCAGGGGCATGCTTGCAAAAAAATACGGTTCGGCCGACAATTTTGACATCATTGTCAATATTGACAAGGGCGACTTCGAGATATGGCGCAACCGGGAAGTGGTTGCAGATGATGAGCTCACCGATCCCATCACCCAGATACCTCTTTCCGAGGCTCATAAGATTGACGAGGATTACGAGGTAGGCGAAGAGGTTTCCGACGAGGTCAAATTCCTTGATTTCGGCAGGAGAGCCATACTTGCTCTGAGGCAGAACCTCGTGGCCCGTATCCTTGATCTTGAGAAGAACAATATTTACATTAAATACAAGGACCGCATCGGTGACATCGTCACGGGTGAGGTTTACCAGGTGTGGAAGCGCGAGACACTGGTCCTTGACGATGACGGCAATGAACTCATTCTTCCAAAGCCCGAGCAGATACCGTCCGATCATTTCCGAAAGGGTGATACCATCCGTGCGGTTGTCATCAGGGTAGAGATGAAAAACAATACCCCCAACATCATTCTCAGCCGTACATCGCCTGTTTTCCTTGAAAGGCTCTTCGAGCTCGAGGTGCCAGAGATCTTTGACGGCCTCATAACTATCAGGAAAATAGTAAGGGTTCCGGGCGAAAGGGCCAAGGTGGCAGTTGAGTCCTATGACGAACGTATTGACCCGGTGGGAGCATGCGTGGGCATGAAGGGATCGAGGATACATGGTATCGTTCGCGAACTGCGAAATGAAAACATCGACGTGATCAACTATACATCAAACATTCAGCTATTCATCTCCAGGGCATTAAACCCGGCAAAAATCTCATCCATCAAGCTCATCGAATCTGAGAAGAAGGCTGAGATTTATCTCAAGCCAAGCGAAGTGTCACTGGCCATTGGCAAGGGAGGTCTGAACATTAAGCTTGCCGGTCAGCTCACGGGGTATGACATCGAGGTATACCGTGAACCGGACAATGAGGATGAAGAGGATGTCAGCCTCGACGAGTTTGCAGATGAGATTGAAGGATGGATAATAGACGAACTGAAAGCCATTGGCTGTGACACGGCACGAAGCGTGCTGAGACTCACCGTCCATGAACTGGTTAAAAGAACGGATCTGGAAGAAGAGACAATCAAGGAGGTTGTCAACGTCCTCAGATCGGAATTTGAAAAGGAATAATCTGCTTCGCGGCAGGCAGCAATATAAAACTATTAAGAGGTATCATAAAGGGATATATGACTGAAGACAAGAAAGCCATACGTTTAAGCAAGGCAGCCCGTGAATTCAATGTCGGGATCCAGACGATCGTCGAGTTCCTTCACAAGAAGGGGTTTGAGATCTCCCATGATCCCAACTGCAAGATTCCGCCTGAGGCTTACGTTCTGATAGTCAAGGAATACAGCAGTGATCTCAGTGTGAAGAAGGATGCTGAGAAGCTTGCTCTCAAAGAGAAGATCACCCCCAAGAAGTCACTCTCCATCGAAGATATGGAGTCGGGCAAAGAGAGCGATTCGGGTGAACCGGATGAGGACTTCCTCGTCACAGACATCTCAGGAGTGAAGAAGCATATTGATCTTCGCACCGAGATACGGAAGCCTGAGATCAGGACTGTTGGCAAGGTGGATCTTACCCCGCCGGCCAAACCGGTTCAGAAGGAGCCCGAAGCTCCGGTTCAGAAGCCTGCTGCTCAGGCAGAACAGTTAGCCGGGCCAGCTGCAGTGGAGACAGTCACTCCCGAGCCTGTTGTAAGCGAAGGTCCGAAACAGCCCAAGGTAATTGGCAAGGTGGATCTTGATAAGTTTACGAAGCCGGAGAAGCAGGCAAAGAAGCCGGCCGCCAAAGCAGCAGAGCCTGTTGCCGAAGAGGTAAAGAAGAAGCCTGTTGTCACCTCAGAACCCAAAACCGTTATTGAGAAGCCGGCAGAAGAGCCTGCTGCTCCTGCCCCGGCTCCCCCGCCGGAACCAAAAGAGACCGAGATCTTCCGTCCCGGGTACGAGAAGCTTGCCGGACCCAAGATTGTAGACAGGATAGTCCTTGTACCGGAGGTCAAGAAGAGCCGTGATCAGTCAGCTGATGCACGCCAGCGACATGACAAGAAGAGGGAAAGGATAAAACCGAAACCACGCGAGAAGGTAGCCCTGGACACCCCGCCGGCTCCTGCTCCTGACAGCAGAAAGGATAAAAAACCGCAGCCGAAGGATCACCATGGCGGTGACAGGAAGAAGTCATTCCGTACACTCCGGCCTGAAGTAGATAAGGAAGACGTCTCCAAGAACATCAGGGACGTGAATCTCCTGATGAGCAAGAGCAAGTCGAAGGTGGCCAGGTACCGCCGTGACAAGCGCGATGCCATCAGCCAGAGGATGAGGGACGAGACAGAAAAGAAGGAACTCGAAAAGAGCGTTCTCAAGGTTACCGAATTCGTGTCAGTCAATGAGCTGGCCACAATGATGGACGTTCCTGTGGTGGAGATTATCTCCACCTGCATGAGCCTGGGACTGATCGTTTCCATCAACCAGCGCCTTGATGCCGAGACCATGGCCATGCTGGCCGAGGAGTTTGGTTTTTCAGTCGAGTTTGTCAGTGCTGAGCTGCAGGAGGCGGTCAAGGAGGAGGAAGATGACGATACAAATCTCCAGCCCCGTCCGCCTATTGTGACGGTTATGGGACATGTTGACCATGGAAAGACCAAGTTGCTCGACTATATCCGCAATGCCAACGTGGTTGCCGGTGAGGCAGGTGGCATAACACAGCACATCGGCGCCTACAGTGTCAACCTGGATGACGGGAAGATCATAACCTTCCTCGACACACCCGGTCACGAAGCCTTTACGGCCATGCGTGCCCGCGGTGCACAGATAACCGATATTGTTATCATCGTCGTTGCAGCTGATGACGGAGTGATGCCGCAAACCCGCGAGGCAATAAACCACGCGCATGCTGCCGGCGTTCCCATCATCTTTGCAATCAACAAGATAGATAAACCCACAGCCAATGCTGACAAGATCCGTGAGGAGCTTGCCAGCATGAACTTCCTGGTTGAGGAATGGGGCGGCAAATATCAGTCGCAGGAGATTTCCGCAAAGAGCGGGCTCAATATTGACGTGCTCCTTGAGAAGATCCTGCTGCAGGCTGAACTGCTTGAGCTGAAGGCCAATCCCGACAAGCTGGCAGTTGGCGCAGTCCTGGAATCATCACTCGACAAGGGTCGCGGCTTCGTGGCAACGGTGCTTGTCAAGGCAGGGACCCTTAAAGTTGGTGATGTTGTAATTGCGGGAAGCTGCTTCGGTCACATCAAGGCAATGTACAATGAACGCAACCAGAAGATCAATGAGGCCGGTCCTTCAATGCCGGTGCTGATCCTCGGCCTTAACGGCGCACCTCAGGCCGGTGACAAGTTCAATGTCATGGAGTCTGACAAGGAGGCCAAGGACATAGCCACCAAGAGGGCACAGTTGCAACGCGAACAGGGCCTGCGTACCCAGAAGCATATCACACTCGACGAAATCGGACGCCGTATTGCCATCGGCAACTTCCAGGAACTCAATATCATCGTCAAAGGGGACGTTGACGGATCGGTGGAAGCTCTCAGTGATTCACTCATCAAGCTGTCAACTGAAGAGATACAGGTCAACATCATCCACAAGGCCGTGGGACAGATATCCGAATCGGATATACTGCTTGCAGCAGCATCCAACGCAATTGTTGTCGGTTTCCAGGTGAGACCGTCACTCAGTGCAAGGAAGCTGGCCGAGAAGGAGGGTATAGACATACGCCTTTACTCAATCATCTACGATGCCATCGAGGAGATCAGGGCTGCAATGGAAGGGATGCTCTCGCCCGAGATCAAGGAAGAGATCGTGGCCACCGTGGAGGTGCGCGAGGTCTTCAGGATCGGAAAGGTGGGAACTGTTGCCGGCTGCTTCGTGCGTGACGGCAAGATAACCCGCAACACCAAGGTGAGAGTGATACGTGACGGTATAGTAATCTACACCGGCGATCTTGGCTCACTTAAGAGGTTCAAGGATGACGTGCGCGAGGTGACATCCGGCTACGAGTGCGGACTCAACATTGATAACTTCAATGATATCAAGGTCGGAGACGTGGTAGAGGGTTACCAGACCGTGCAGGTCAAGAAAACCCTGTAGGAGTTGCGAGTTAATTCGACCTCTCAGATCGCAGTTTACTCCAGCTTCCGGGTGACGGATTTACCGTCAAACTCAATTTCATAAACCTTACCGTCAGGGATTGTATTGTACCCTTTATCCCTGAGATAATCATTCGATATGCTGTCGTCTTCATAAAGTGTGTACTCACCGTCTGCCCCGGTATATATTCTGAATGTCAGGTCATCTTCAACCTCTTCTGATACATACTGTCTTACGGGATCTACCGGGATTATTGATCCGGCCCTGACAAAAATGGGCATCGTCTCAAGGTCAACCTGTCTGGTATAATCACTTCCGCCACTAATCCGTGTGTTTGTAAACCAGTCATACCAGTTGCCTTCCGGGAGGTACACAGTACGTGTCCTTGCACCCGGTCTGTAAACCGGAGCAATAAGCAAATCCCGGCCCCACAGGTACTGATCGCCTTTCCCCAGGGCCTTTCGGTCACCCGGATAATGTATCCACATAGCCCTCATCATCGGCAGCCCGG
>AMWB02132084.1_pt2 | contig 19541 bp, 17 predicted proteins | sample 200311 | NCBI WGS metagenome assembly AMWB02 (sample SAMN02737377, study PRJNA173069) | bioreactor metagenome | biome: anode biofilm in microbial fuel cells | place: USA: California | collected 2010-12-16 | reverse complement strand
CCCGCCGTAACTGGGCGCGAAACCCCAATGCCATGGAAGTGGCGATGGCCTATAACAGAGACAACACCAATGGTGATCAGATTACCATCCCCTTCCAGACCGATGAGAAAAAGGTGGCCGAGGCAGTGGCTGATCTCTTTAGTGCCTTACCCCCTGAAGGCTGTGAAAAAAAAAGAAATTCTGAGATAAATTTGAAATCAGAAGCTTAGACGTGTCTCCAAGGCACTTACACCCGCTTGTGGGGTGTTTAAAGCAGCTCAGATAAAGGATTAGAGCGAGGCAGAGGATGTCACAACAACTTTTTCGTAATACGAAAATATACAGCCCGGTGGACAAGGGACGGCCGTGCTCCGGCATGGAGCAAGGGGAGCTGGTCCATTTCTTGAGAGGCGCACTGCTTGTTGAAGATGGTCTGATTGTGGCCGCAGGCGATGAACAAGAGGTGTTGGCCGTCATAAAAACCGCCGGGGAAACAGAGGAAATAAACTGCGAAGGCCGGTGCATGGTGCCGGGCTTTGTCGATCCCCATACCCATATGTGTTTTGCCGCCCTCAGGGAAGCAGAATTTGCCCTGCGGATGCAGGGGACTGCGTATCTTGAAATTCTTCGCCAGGGCGGCGGGATCCTCGCTTCGGTTAAAGCGGTCGCTGCCGCCAGTGAGCAGGAGCTTTATGACAGTACCCTTGGCCGCGTAATGACTGCGCTGCGGCTCGGCACCACGTCCATGGAAATCAAAAGCGGCTATGGGCTGGACACGGAGAATGAGCTGAAGATGCTGCGGGTTATCGGCAGGGTGGCAAGCGACACCCCGCTTGATATCGTGGCCACCTTTCTTGGCGCCCATGCCGTCCCCGAGCGGTATAAGAGTGATCCCGACGCGTTCGTAACCCTGCTTATTGACGAAATGCTGCCGCGGGTCAAAGAACAGGGGATTGCCCGATTCTGCGACGTGTTCTGCGAGACCGGCGTTTTTACCATAGAGCAGAGCCGCAGGCTGCTGAAAGCCGCACAGGCGATGGGCCTGGGTGTGAAGATCCATGCCGATGAGGTAAACGATCTGGGTGGCGCCGGGCTTGCCGCTGAGCTGGGCGCCTGTTCCGCCGATCACCTGCTTGCCGCAGGTACCGCAAATATCCAGGCGATGGCGCAGGCCGGGGTTGTCGCCACCCTGCTGCCGGCCACTGCGTACAGTCTCAGAAAAAATTATGCCCGGGCTCGACTGATGATCGAGACCAATGTGCCCGTGGCACTGGCCACCGATTGTAATCCGGGGTCGAGTTTTACCGAATCGATGCAGTTCGTCATCGGCCTGGCCGTCCTGAACATGCACATGACCCCGGCGGAGGCACTGACCGGCGCGACATTAAATTCGGCCTATGCCATAAATATGGCGGATAAGGTCGGCAGCCTGGATAAAGGCAAACAGGCAGATTTCCTGCTCCTGGACGGGGATTCCCCGGTAATTCTGGCGTACCATGCCGGGGCAACATCGGTTGTCGATGTCTATAAAAAAGGGCAAAAAATATAAATTACTCGGGTTACTGGTTCCCATGTGGGTCATGGGATCTGCCGGATACCGAGCTGTTTGGGGAGAGTGAAATGAAAAAAATAGTGGAATGTGTTCCCAATTTCTCAGAAGGAAAAAATGAGCAAACCATCCAGGCGATAGCCAAAGCCATTGAAACGACCGCTGGCTGCACCCTCCTCGATGTCGATGCCGGCAGATCGACCAATCGAACCGTTTACACCTTCGTCGGCAATCCGGACAGCGTGGTCGAGGGTGCTCTTGCCGCGGCACGGGTGGCTGCCCAGCTGATAGATATGCGCAAGCATAGCGGCGAACATCCGCGCTTTGGCGCCATGGATGTCTGCCCGTTTATACCGGTGGCCGGAGTGACGATGGAGGAATGTGTCGAAATCTCGAAACGATTTGCTAAAAGGGCCGCCGACGAACTCAAGGTGCCGTTTTATCTGTACGAAGCCGCCGCGGCCCATGATTATCGTCGAAAACTCCCGGATATCCGTCATGGCGAGTATGAGGGCCTTGCGGCACGCCTGAAGGATCCAAAGTGGCAGCCGGATTTCGGGCCGCAACAATTTGTGCCGACCTGGGGCATTACCGCCACCGGTGCCCGCAATTTTCTTATTGCCTATAACGTCAATATCCTGGGGACACCGAACCAGGCTCATCGTATTGCCCTGAACCTGCGCGAGGCGGGCAGGGGGGAAGAACAAACCGGTCGACTGGCCGAGGTGAAGGGCATGGGCTGGTTTGTCCGGGAATATAATATGGCCCAGGTGACCGTCAACCTCCTTGACTTTACGGTAACCCCCCTCCATGTCCTGTTCGAGGAGGTAAAAAAAGAAGCCGCTGCCCTCAATGTCGGCGTGGCCGGCTCCGAGATTGTCGGGCTTGTGCCGCTTGCGCCACTGCTGATGGCGGCTGATTATTATATCGAAAAAGAAAAACTGTTTATCTATGAAGAAGATCAGAAGATACGGCTGGCAGTCGAGCGGCTGGGACTGAACTCCGTGGCCCATTTTGTTCCCCAGGACAAGATTATTGAATACCGGGTGGCTGAAAAGCCGGTCGAGCCCCTGGCCGGCTCAACAGTCCGCGGTTTCATTGAAGAAATTGCCGCCCGCACCTCCGCACCGGGCGGAGGCTCGGCATCGGCAGCCATCGCGGCCATCGGCACCGCCCTTGGCGCCATGGTTGCCAAACTTACCTACGGGGTGCGTAAATTTGAAGCGATGCAGCCGCATATGCAGCGGGCAATCCCCGTACTGCACGAGCTCACCGGCAAACTTATCCCGATGATTGATGCCGACACCTCAGCTTTTAATATGTATATGGAAGGGGTACGGATGCCCCAGGATACAGAGGAAGAAAAAGCAGCCCGAAACGACTGCATGCAGGCGGGTCTGAAGACGGCCATTCAGGTGCCGCTGACCACCATGCGGCTGGGTGATGCGGCCTGGGACAGCCTCTGCGAGGTGGCTCGGTACGGCAATCCGGCTTCGAGCTCAGATACTCTGGTTGGCGCCCGGGCCCTGGAAACCGGGATATGGGGAGCCTATCAGAATGTGCTGATCAATATGACGGACATTCAGGACATGGTTTATAAAGAAAAAACCCTTGGTGAAGCGGAAAAAATTGCGGCTCGAGCCGCGGAAAAATGTACGGAAGTACGGCAAATGCTAACTTCCTGATAGCTGGTCATTCTTCGTAACTCTATACGATAATTTGGCTTACCGTTAGACCATTGTCGGCGGCAATAACGCGAAGATCATTTTTTCGCTAAAAACTTGGATTTCCGGAAATATTTGAGTATACTCGGCGTTTTTTTCAACACCTTGCCCGTGGGGCGAAGACATATTATGGTGTACCACGGTGTACTACACAGGCCGCAGGCCGAGCGCTTTCTTTTAACTTTTGGAGTTTTGCAGTAGAGAAAATCATGGCAAATAAACTGTATGTAGCGGGAACCGAACCCCGCAGTGGAAAATCGGCGATCATCCTAGGTCTGATGGAGCTGCTGACGAGGAACATTAAAAAGGTGGCCTTCTTTAAACCGCTTATAGAGGATGATTATTCCAGGGTCGGTAAGCTCAGGCGGGATAATACTATCAATCTTATCATGCAACATTATCATCTGTCTTTGGATTATCATGAGATGTATGCCTATTCTGTCGCCCAGGCCAGTCAGCTTATTGCCATGGGGAGAAATGCAGAGTTACATGAAGGTATAATGGCTAAATACAATAACCTGGCTGAAAAGGCTGATTTTGTCCTGTGTGAAGGTATTGAATTGGCAGGGGCGGCCGCCTCCTTTGATTTTGATATCAATGTTGATATCAGCAATAATCTCGGTTGCCCCCTGATGCTGGTAGCCGGAGCGAAGAACAAGACGATTGAGGAGGTGGTACGCTCAATCAAGGTGTACTATGAGTCGCTCGCTGAACGGAGCTGTGACCTGGTTGCAACTATCGTCAACAGAGCCGATCCGGCAATTGCTGAAGCTATGGAGGTGCGGCTTCGTTCAGAAATCATAAACCGGAAAAAGCTTGTTTATGTTATTCCAAACAACGAAAACCTGGGTAATCCTTCTATCGGTGAGGTCGCCCGTCTGTCGAGCGCTGAGATCCTCTACGGGGAGGAAAACCTCACCCGTCATGTTCGCAGCTTTACTATAGCTGCCATGCAGCTGAGAAATTTCCTGGACAGGATTGAGTATGGCACGCTGGTTATCACTCCCGGCGATCGCTCCGATGTCATTCTAGCCTGTCTGGCTGCAGGAGAGTCAATGACCATGCCGAACATCTCCGGGATCATGTTGACCGGTGGATTGGTTCCTGAAGCACCGGTCCAGAGGGTTATTGAAGGATTTAAGCAAACGGTCCCGATAATTTCTGTAAATGAAAACACCTTCCAGGCGGCAATTCGAGTCGATAATATCCATGCTAAAATTACCCCGGACAATACCAGAAAGATAACTCAGGCCCTGGCGGTTTTTGAACGGCACATTGATATGAATGAGCTCAGTGACAGAATTATCAAGACCAAAACCACCATTGTCACGCCGAAGATGTTCGAGTCCCAGCTGCTTCAGCGCGCCAAGGCCCATAAACAGCATATTGTGTTGCCCGAAGGTGAGGATGAACGGGTTCTGAAGGCCGCAGAAATTTTGTTGCGTCGTGACGTCGTTGATTTAACTCTGCTTGGACGGGAAGATAAAATACACGAACGGGTCAGAAGTTTGGGGCTGCATCTGGAAAAAGCAAAAATCATTGATCCGAGAAAATTTGCATTTTTTGAAGAATATGTGGACACCTACTATCAGTTGCGCAAGGATAAAGGGATAACCCTCGATAATGCCCGGGATATTATGGTTGATTTGAATTTTTTCGGTACCATGATGATTTATAAAGACCATGCCGACGGTATGGTCTCGGGTGCGGTGCATACCACCGCAGATACTATTCGTCCCGCCTTTCAATTCATTAAGACGAAACCGGGTTGTTCGGTTGTTTCCAGTGTATTTCTGATGTGCTTGAATGACCGGGTACTGGCCTACGGAGACTGTGCTGTCAATCCGGACCCGACCGCCGAACAGCTGGCCGAGATCGCTATCGGTTCAGCCAAGACGGCGGCCCTTTTTGGTATTTATCCGCGGGTGGCCATGCTGTCCTATTCATCCGGCAGATCAGGAAAAGGACTGCAGGTGGATAAGGTGAGGAAAGGTACTGAAATTGCGCAGGAAATGGCGAAAAAACTGTATCCTGGCCTGGAGATCGAAGGGCCGATTCAGTATGACGCAGCCGTTGACATGGAGGTTGCCAAGGCCAAAATGCCCGACAGTAAGGTCGCTGGCAGGGCGACGGTGTTTGTCTTTCCGGATCTGAACACCGGCAACAATACCTATAAAGCGGTACAGAGATCGGCCGGCGCGATTGCCGTGGGGCCAATTCTGCAGGGATTGCGTAAACCGGTCAATGATTTAAGCCGTGGCTGCCTTGTGCCGGATATTGTCAATACCGTCGCAATCACTGCCGTTCAGGCATATGCGGATAAACAGAGTGAGTAAAGAATTACGTACCTGGTCGTGCACGTGACCACCATCGGCGCCCTGCCGACGGCGGTCACTGCCAGTCACATCTTACCCTTTCTTGACGGCCCGCATCTTTTTAACTAATTCACGCAGATAATTGAGCCAGCTCTCCATGCCATTGCCGGTCGTGGAGGAAAGGTCCATAGTCCTGAGCTGAGGATTGAGCTGCAGCGCGTCGCCGATTGCTTCTGCTACCGGAAAATCAAAGTAGGGCAGAAGGTCGGTTTTTGTGATGACAAAGGTCTGCGAACTGGTAAAGGCTTTAGGGTATTTCGCCGGTTTATCAGGGCCTTCGGGGACGGAAACCAGGACTACGCGCTCATGCTCGCCGAGGTCGAAGGTGGCCGGGCAGACCAGGTTGCCGACATTTTCGATAAAAAGCAGCTCTATCGCCTCGCCGCCAGGTTCTTTCTGTAGCCGGTGCAGCCCTTTGTGCGTCATGGCCGCGTCAAGGTGGCAGGCTCCACCGGTAGTCAGTTGAATCACCGGTACACCTTTTGCCCTGATTCGTTCGGCATCCCGTTCTGTTTCAATATCGCCTTCGATGACCCCGATATTAATCTCACCTTTCAATGCCTCGATGGTGTGTTCCAGCAGGGTAGTTTTGCCGGAACCGGGACTGCTGATCAGGTTGAGCGCAACTGCGCCGATCTCATCGAAATGCTCGCGGTTGGCCCGGGCAAGAGCATCGTTGGCGGCAAACAGGCTGGCGTGCACATCCACGGTTTTGCTGTGGCTATGGCTATGACCTGAGGAATGGTCATGGTCGTGACTATGGTCGGAAGGGCTGGGGCAGCCGCAGGTATCGCACATTATGTTACCTCGTCGAAGTAAATTTTAAAAAATGTTAAAGTTTCATTTTTCAATGGCTAAGTAAAAAACTTCATATGCGAGGCGCGTAAAATATGTATCAATTTGGCGTACTAGAGTACGTCGAATTGATACATATTTTGCAGCAACGAAGCAGATGAAGATTGCTATCCTCTTTGGGAGATTTTTACGACGCCATTTCATTCCATTTCCACCTGGCGCAACAGCAGATCACTGCCGCCATCAGGAATAAGCAACAACTCACCGCAGGCTGGGCATGCATCCGGTTTTCTGCCGGCGGTGATCTCCACATGACTGCAATTCGTGCATCGGTAACTCACGGGAGGTACCTGGATAATCATTTTTGCACCTCGTACCAGCTCATCATCGGCGGATAAAATATCGAAACCGAACTGGAAAGAGTCGACGACAACCCCGCAAAGGGGCCCGATCTCCATGGTGACGCTGATGATCCTGGTCGCATTATTGGCCGCAGCCAGTTCTTTCAGTTGCTCGAAAAGGCCCTGGACTAATGATATTTCATGCATAACGATTCATGGTTTTTCAGGATGAAAACAGATTTACTTTCTGGTGACTTCCACGCCCAGTTCGGCCAGACGGGCGAGGATCATCTCGGCCACTTCTACTTTTCGTTTCTCCACCACATCGGAGAGTTCGATGGATTCCTCAAGTTCCTTGGGGATAACCGTATAAAACTCCACATGTTCGGGGGCTGCGTCACGCAGTTTTGATACTTCAAGTATCTCCAGCAGACCGAGTTGATGGGGGGACATCCGGGTTTGAAAATTACCGGCCTTCACATCGTCTAAGGTGTAAAAGTGAAATTCTCCTGGTTCGCCTTCAATATCAACTACATCGATGACAAAGATCGGATCGCATTCCTCCAGAAAAGGGGCCATGTAAATTCCGGCGGTGCCCACATCCTGAATTTCTACCTTGTCCGGGAAGCTATAATTTTCCTGGAGATAGTGGACGACATGGACACCAAAACCTTCGTCTCGTAAGATAAAGTTGCCGATACCGGCAATGCCTATTTTTTTCTCTATTATCATGGGGTGCCCTGCTCCTGAAAAGACTCTCGGCTTATTGTTCATTTACCGAGGGGTGTATTGGCCACGTTTGCTTGCTTAACAGATGCGAGGCAGAGGGACCCCGTGGAGCGGTGTGACCACCCTCGCTCCGCCGACCGGGGTATTAATGATAACCCGTCCGGCTTTTTCAGCAGTGAGTCTGCCGATAATTGCTGCTTCTCTGCCCTCAGGGGTCGCCCGCATAACGGCAAGGGCCTGTTCCGCCTGTTCCCCGCTGACAATCGCCAGGCATTTGCCTTCATTGGCCAGATAGAGGGGCTCCAGGCCAAGGAGTTCACAGGCGGCACGAACCTGCGGGCGAACCGGCAGGCCCTCGTCGGAAAGCTCAATGCCAAGCCTGCTGTTTTCGGCAATTTCACAAAGCGTCGAAGCGACCCCGCCTCGGGTCGGGTCGCGCAGGGCGTGTACCGTACCGGCAGGCAGCTCCCGCAGCAATGTTGCCACGAGTCTATGCAGCGGCATGGTGTCGCTGTGCAGATCCCCCTGCACGGAGATCCCCGCCCGCCGGGTCATGATGGTGATACCGTGATCCCCCATGGTTCCAGAGAGAATGACTGCGTCACCGACTCGGGCGTTCCTGGAGGAAATGTCGATCTTTTCGTCGACAAAGCCGATGCCGGAAGTATTGATGAAAATTTTATCGCCCTTGCCTTTGGGGACCACTTTGGTGTCGCCGGTAACAATTGGGACCCCGGCCTCTTTGCACGCCTGGCTGATGGAGATGATCACTCGTTCCAGCTCCGCAAAGCGCAGCCCCTCTTCAAGGATCAAACCCAGGCTGAGGCAATAGGGCACGGCGCCACGCATGGCCAGATCGTTGATGGTGCCATGAACGGCAAGTTTGCCGATATCCCCACCCGGGAAGAAAATGGGATCGACCACGTAGCTGTCAGTGGTGAACGTCAGTTTGCCCGGTTTATTGGGCAAAATAGCACTATCTTCGAGACCTCGCAGGATCGGGTGGTCAAGATATTTTAGAAAGAGATCGCCGATCAGCTGCTGGCTGGCGAGACCGCCGCTGCCATGGTCGAGTAAGATTGTTTTTTCAGACATGATTTTATTTTTTGGTGATAAACTCGTAAAAATTCACATTGCAAGATGGTTAAGTAAAAAACTTCATATGCGAGGCGTAAGATTTTTATATCATTTCGGCGTACTAAAGTACGTCGTAATGATATGAAAATTGTAACAACGACGCAGATGAAGAATTTTTACGATGCCATCATTCACGTCCATATTTATGATACGCTGCGCAGGTCCCTTCACTGGACACCATACAGGGGCCAACGGGATGGGCGGGAGTACAGCGGGTATCGAAAAGCGGGCATTCTCGGGGGGTGTTCATTCCTTTTAAGATGTTGCCGCACATGCATCCCCTGGGTTCCTCTGCCTGGGGCAGGGTAATGTCGAGTCGCACCTCAGCGTCAAAGGCACCATATTTTTCTCGAATTTTCAGACCGCTTGCCGGAATACGGCCAAGGCCGCGCCAGTCCATGTCGGCCGGTTCAAAAATTTCTTCGACCATCCTCCGGGCCCTCATGTTGCCTTCCCAGGAGACGGCGCGGGGGTAGGCGTTTTCCACTTTTATATCGTTCGTGCCTACCTGACGAGCGAGAAGGATGAGGCTCTTGACCAGATCGGCCGTCTCAAAACCGCCGACCACACAGGCCAGATGATATTTTTTTGCCAGTGGTTCCCAGGCCCCTGCCCCAATAATTGACGAGACATGACCCGGACAGAGCAGGCCGTCAATTTTGAGCCGGGGATCACTGAGCAGGGCTTCCATCGGCGCCGGCATGGTTTTCTGGGTAGAAAAGACCATGAAATTCTGGATCTTTTTGTTCCTGGCGGCAAGAATCGTCGCGGCGATTCCCGGGGTCGTTGTTTCAAAACCAACGCCGAGAAAAACCACCTGCTGGTCTGGATGCTGTATTGCCAGCTCGAGGGCATCCATCGGCGAATAGACTATGTCGATTTGAGCCCCGCCCGCGCTGGCCTGGGCAAGCGAGGTACGGGTACCCGGTACTCGAAACAGATCACCAAAAATAGCCACCCGCACTCCAGGATAATCGGCCATGGCGATAAAAGCATCCATGTGTGAGGCAGAGGTGACGCAGACCGGGCAGCCGGGGCCGGAAACCAGTTCCATCCCCTCCGGCAGGATGCTCCGCAGCCCGTTGCGAAAGATGGCCATGGTATGGGAGCCGCATATCTCCATCACCCGCAGAGGTCTGGTGACGGTTTTTTTCAGCTCTTCAACCAGCGGTTTGACAAGTTGGAGATCACGGTATTCATCAAGGTGTTTCATGGTTTATTCCGGATCAGGAAAGTAACTCTTCGGGCATATTGTCGGCCAGCTCCTGGAGAAGAGCGATGTTTTTTAACGCCTCTTCCTCAACCAGGGAATGGATGGCAAAGCCGGCATGGATAATGACATAGTCACCAACAGCCGGCCAGTGGTCGACGATATCCAGTCGGACTTCCTTACTTATGCCATCGGTATCGACCGTGGCTATCTGGTTGCTGGTGAAATCGTCAGGGTCACCCTGAACATTAGTCACCCGCATGGGAATTGCGAGACACATGGCGCAGACCTCCTATGATTGTCTGACCGAAAGCAATCGCGCCGTCATTGAGGGGAAGCGAATTGCCGGTGTAAACGTTTAAATGTAAAGCCTGTAGTGTATGTAAAAGGCCACCGAGGAGCAAGCTGTTTTGCATACATCCTCCAGAAAGCACAACCTTTTGGATGCCGGTCTGAAGCGATAATTTTTCAATAAGTCTGGTGATGCTGTTGATAAGCATCGCGTGGAACTGTAGAGCGAGTGCGGATCGATCTTCGCCTCTCTTCATTCCACCGTGTATTGTCTTAACAAATTCTGCCGAACAAATCTCCCATTTTCCGTTATTTTCTGCCAATAAAGCGTTCGTGTTGGTGTGCAAAATGGGCGAAATATCCTTGAGCCAGGAGCTGGTCTGGCCCTTTTTCGCCAATGTTTCCAGCTCCATGGCTGCCTGGCCTTCGAAGCTGATCCGTTGGCGGATACCGAGCAGCGAGGCGACTGCGTCGAAAAGCCGGCCGCAGCTGGAGCTCAGTGGGCTGTTGAAGCCGTTTTTGAGCATAGACGAGATAACCCGTAATTTGCCCTCATCTTCCTGCCGGAGCGCAGCCGGCAGCCGGTCCATGGCTATGCCGTCGTCACCAAAGCTATGGAATAACGCGGCGAGACCCATCCGCCAGGGCTCGGTCGCTGCCGCATCGCCCCCGGGAAGGTGCATCTGGCTGAGGTGCCCCAGTCTACTGTAGGCAGTTAAATCGGCCTGTAAAATTTCACCGCCCCAGATTGTGCCGTCATCGCCAAGGCCGGTGCCGTCGAGTATGACCGCCAGGACCGGCTCGTCAATTCCATGCTCGGCCATGACTGCAACGGCATGGGCGTGATGATGCTGGACCCGGTAGAGAGGCAGGTCACTCTCTGCGGCATAGCGGCTGCTCAGATAGTCGGGGTGGAGATCGCAGGCGACCACCTCCGGTTCGAGCTGAAAGACTTTTTTGCAGTGCGAAATTGACTCCTGATAGAACTCGTAGGAGGCCAGATTGTCGAGATCGCCGATGTGCTGACTGAGCATGACGGTCTGGCCGCGACCGAGTCCGAAGGTGTTTTTCAGGCCGGGACCGCAGGCCAGGATGTTCGGCAGCCGCCAGGGGATCTGGATTGGTGCAGGCGCAAAACCGCGGGCGCGGCGCAGGATAACCGGCTGCTTGGCGATAATTTTAACCACCGAGTCATCGACGCGGGTGACGATGTCGCGATTGTGCAGCAGAAAAAGATCGGCGATCGTCTTGAGTCGGGCAAGGGCGTCGTCATTGGCGGTACAGATCGGACTGCCGCTGCTGTTGCCGGAGGTCATGACCAGCGCTTCGGGACAATTTTTTTGTTGAAAAAGCAGGTGATGCAGCGGGGTGTACGGGAGCATCACGCCGATTTCATCAATTCCCGGGGCGAGATTGTCAGCCAGCCTGGTGTCTTTTCTTTTTCCGAGCAGAACAATCGGCTGTTCCGGAGAGCCAAGGAGCTGCTCGGCGACTGGGGTAAGGAGACAGAATTTTTCTGCTGCTGCTCTGTCAGCCACCATGATGGCCAGAGGTTTGTCCGGGCGGCCTTTTCTGTCGCGGAGCAACGAGACTGCTCGGGCGGAACATGCATTCACTGCCAGATGAAACCCGCCGAGACCGCGGATGGCCAGGACCAGGTCTTCCTGCAGCGAGGTCGCTGCCCGGGCCAGGACCGAATCGGTCTGCAGACATCTTCCATCTCTGTCGTATAAAGTGATATTGGGGCCACAGTCGGGACAGGCATTGGGCTGGGCATGGAATCTCCTGTTGCCCGGATCATGGTATTCCGCGGTGCAGGCCTTGCACATAGGGAATACCTTCATGGAGGTCTTGGGCCGGTCGTATGGAATTGTTTCGACGATAGTAAAACGCGGCCCGCAGTTGGTGCAGTTGATGAAAGGATAATGAAACCGTCTGTCGGCGGGATCGAGCAGTTCTCTCAGGCAGTCACGGCACAGGGCAATATCCGGTGGAATTGCCGTATTGGCAGAGCTGCCGGCAATGCTTGGCAGAATGGAAAAAGAGGCTGCCGTGTTATCGTCATTATCACCTGCTGAGGGCAGGCAATGGCTTTCCAGTGAGATGATCCTGGCCAGTGGTGGGGCCTGGTCAACTATGGCCTGCATAAAGATATCAAGCGTATCGCCTGGGGCCATGGCAGTTATTACCACGCCAGTGCTGGTATTCGTTACCGTTCCGGAAATTGCGAAACGACGGGCTAAGTTGTAGATGAAGGGTCGAAACCCTACGCCCTGGACAGTGCCCCGAACGAGAATTTCGACCCTTTTCTGTTTATGCTCTGTGTTTAAATTTTGCACCGGTAAAGATGGAGGAAATTAATCCCTCCGGCTCCTGGCAGTCATTCCATATGCAAAGGTAGATATGGACGACGGCGAAGATCATAAACCACCACATCAGCAGATGGTGGAGATAACGAGCAGACTGCTGGCTGCCGAAAAGTATCCCGCCCCATTTGGCCAGGAGGGTTACTTCCGGGAAAAGCATGTAAAATCCGCTGCAAATCATGACGAGCGCGGCGAAAAAGGTGAACAGATACGTCAATCCGGCCAGTAGATTATGGCCGAGTCGTTCGTCATGCTTATCGCTGATGTAGCTGTACTGCAGCAGGGTCATCTTGAGATTGTTGATATTCCGCTTACTGATTGGCAGGATATCCCAGACCCTTTCCTGGGCATTACCGAAAATATACAGGAATAGTCTGATCAATACGGCCGATGCCATGGTGTATGCGGCGATATAATGAATATACCGCATCGTTGCCATCGGAAAGCTCGCACTGCCTTCAATCATGGTGTTTGTCCACGGATGGTTGATGTAAAAGCCGGTGACTACCAGAAAAACGATAGACAGGGCAAACATCCAGTGGAACAGCCGGAGCAGCACGCTCCAGCAGTAATGTCTTTCATAAGTTGCCATTCTTATAACCTCCTACGGCTTGTGCCGGAAAGAAAAGTTTTGAGTTAGGTGAAATCAGGCTTACAGCGCTTTCACTTTCATAACTTCCTTACCTTCTGGGTCCAGCATATGGACGGCGCAGGCGATGCATGGATCAAAAGAATGCACAGTACGAAGAACCTCGAGAGGTCGTTCGGGGTCAGCAATCGGATTGCCCATAAGAGATGCCTCGTAGGGGCCGAGCTGTCCCTCCGCGTCGCGCGGACCTGCATTCCAGGTAGAAGGAACGACACACTGATAGTTTTTAATCCTGCCATCCTGGATGACGATCCAGTGCGACAGCAGGCCACGTGGTGCTTCATGGACGCCAACGCCGCGCTGCTCTCCTTTAGGGAAAACCGGTGGATTGAAGATCTCGTAATCCCCGGAGCCAATATTATTTACCAGTAACTCCCAATGCTTAAGAGCAAGGTCGGCCATCATTCCGGCACGGACTGCGCGGGCGGCATGGCGGCCGATGGTGCTGTGCAGGATATTCGGACCGACAGTCACCCCTGCAACTGCACTGATGCGGCTGAGACAGGCATCGACGCTCTTTACCGTCAGTTCGTGTCCCTGGGCATAGCCGACAACCATCTGGGCCAGAGGGCCAACCTGCATTGGTTTATTCTGGAATCGTGGGGCCTTGAGCCAGGTGTACTTGCCATCATCCTGGAAATCGGTGTATTTAGGATCGGTTGAGGATTCCCATGGGTGCTTGGACCAATCGCCGTCATACCATGCCTTGGCGATGGATTCCTCGACATTTTCCTTGAAATATGGATCAGCCAGGCCGGTGATCGGTTTGACAGTGGCGAGGTCGCCGCCAAAGACAGTTCCGCCGGGCAGGTCGGATTGGGTCCCGGCCGCGTCAAGGAACATGTCCGGTGCGGCAAGATAGTTGGTAACGCCGGCGCCATAGGGGAGCCAGTCTTTATAGAGGGCGCCGACTGCAACAACGTCGGTGATGTAGACCATCTGGATAAAACTCCGCACTTCTTCTACCAGCTGCTTAATGTAGTAAAGGCGTTCCATGGTCACCGCAGTCTCGTTCTCCGGGTTGATATTGGTGGTAACCCCACCAACCGCGAGATTCTGGATATGCGGGTTTTTGCCGCCGATAATGGCCAGGGCCTGGGTGGCTTTGCGCTGATAATCAAGGGCTTCGAGGTAATGGGAAACCGCCATGAGATTTGCCTCCGGCGGCAGTTTCATGGCCGAATGGCCCCAGTATGCATTGGCAAAAGGCCCGAGCTGGCCGCTGGCCACCAGGGTTTTAAGCTTATCCTTTACTGCCGCAAAACGCTTGGGGCTGTTGCCCGGCCAGTCTGACAGGCTGTCGGCCAGTTTAGCGGTGGCGACAGGATCCGCGTCAAGGGCGGAGACAACATCAACCCAGTCGAGGGCGGACAACGCGTAAAAATGGACAATATGGTCATGCAGACAATGAATAGACTGGACCATATTACGAATCAACTGGGCATTGAGAGGAATTTCCAGGCCAAGGGCGTTTTCAACTGCACGAACGGAAGCCAGGGCGTGGACCGTGGTGCATACCCCGCAGATACGCTGGACAAATACCCACGCATCCCGAGGATCCCGGCCTTTGAGAATGTTCTCCAGACCACGATACATCTGGCCGGAGGACCACGCCTTGGTGACCAGTCCTCCGTCAACTTCGACATCTACTCTTAAGTGACCCTCAATCCGGGTGATCGGATCAATGGTAATTCGCTGCGCCATGTGAACAACCTCCATATAAGATAGGACAACCTGCCGCCGTAAAGTTATCTGCTTTCAGGCGTCGGGAGAAAATATTTTCGCCAGGGAACTGCTTTTTATGCGTCTCCGCTCTTTTTGCCTTTGATGATTCGTTTACCGATGCCGACTGCGGCATGGATGCCGACTGCAGCGGCAGTAACGCCTAACACGGTTTTACCAACCTTGTCGGCGCTGGCGACGATTCCGGCGGAGGGGATTTTTACCATCGGCAGTCTCTCGTTGAACGGAGTCATGGTATCCCAGAAATTCGGTTCGGTACAGCCGAAACAGCCGTTGCCTACACTGACCGGCCAGACGCCGACGTCGTTGAAACGGGCGGTAGGGCAGTTGGAGAAAGTTTCCGGGCCCTTGCAGCCGACTTTGTAAAGGCAGTAACCGAGCTTATGGAACTCATCGCCGTATTGTTCAACAAAACGGCCCTCGTCAAAGTGGGCCCGGCGTTCACACTGGTCGTGAATCCTGCGTCCATAGGCAAAGAGTGGCCTGTTCAAGTTATCGAGAGCAGGCAGTCTTTTGAAGGTTAAATAGTGCAGAATGGTACCAAGGAAAGAAACCGGGTTAGGCGGACAGCCTGGAATGTTGACAATAGGTACGCCGCTTACCAGATCCTGAACTCCGACGGAACCGGTGGGGTTAGGGGCTGCAGCCTGCACGCCGCCGAAGGTTGCGCAGGTGCCGATAGCAATGATTGCCGATGCCTTTGGGGCAACCTCGGCCAGGATATCCATGGCGGTTTTCCCGGCAATCTTGCAGTAGATGCCGCCATCCTTGGTGGGGATACCGCCTTCAACGACCAGAATGAACGGATGGTTGTCAACAGTATCATGCAGATTTTTTTCTGCCTGATGTCCTGCGGCGGCCATGACGGTTTCATGGTAATCGAGGGAGATAATGTCGAGTATCAATCGGGCAAGATCTGGATGAGAAGAGCGCAATAAACTCTCTGTGCAGCCGGTGCATTCCTGGAAGTGGAGCCATATAACGCGTGGGCGCTCAGCGGTTGCAGCCGCTTCGACCAATTTGGGGATCATCGTCTCGGACAATCCCAGGGCGGCTGCCGCCATTGTGCACCCTTTGAGGAATCCGCGTCGATTAAGCTGCGGGTCCAGCATCTTGTTTACTGTGTCTGCCATGTCAACCTCCTATTGCTGTGTGACAACAAATGTGCGCAAGCGCGCGATTGTTCGGCGGTACGTTTAGCCGATAAAGAAAGTCTATAAAAATACGGTATAAAACGTCAAGCCAGTTGGCCTGATTATTTCCTGGGGAGTCTATAACTGTTGATTTAAGACCCAAAACTTCATTGCATAGTCGAGAATCGCAGAGAGACTTGGGAGTCGGCACGTAATAAGAACAGCTGGTTGTGCTCTGCACAGTGGTGTCCAGGGTGTGTTTGAGGACTGGATGAAACAGAGAGCTGATCTTTAGAGGCGAGACAGGCGTGCTGCATTGCTTTGCTGGGAGCAAGGCATAATAGGGTGAGGCAATATATTGAATAGTTCTTTTTGCCATTGTGCAAAGAGTGCGCCATGATTTTGAGTGTTGGCCCTAAAACTGCTGTGCAAGCCATATCTCCAGTAGAGAAAGTGGTTATAGATAACACCACGCTGTGACGAAATCAAGACCATTTTACAAGTATGTCGAATATCTTTCCGGTAATAAGGAAAAAACCATTCGGCTATCAGTAAAGTGGATGTTTTGCCTGTTGTTCGTGTTGTGCAAACACTGGGTGTGCACAGTGGATGTATTGTTCCGGTGTTGTCCCGTGCAGCAGAGGTGTATTAGCGCATTCGAGTGTCATAAAAGAAGGGGGCGTGGAGGCAGTACAAAAGACGGATGAAAAGTGGATGGTTTTCGACAAGAGAGGCAAGTTGAAAAAAAAATTATTTTTTAAAACCAAAAATGCCCCCCTTGCCATGCGCGGCAAATGCCGGCTTGCCTTTTGGCGGTGGAGACTTTCTCCCCGGTCTCTTAATCTCTTCTTTAATCTGCGGAATCGGAGATTCACCCAGGAACAGGTGATCGATGGATTCACCTGTGGTCGCTGCCATGTAGCAGTTGTAAAAGAGGCAGGATTTCTTGAAATAGCTTTTCTTCTTCAGCCATTTTGGCCAGCTGTTTTGCTGCTTGTTGTGGATAAGCTGCGATAGGTTGATTAAAAGACTGACCATTTCCTGGCGCAGGGAGCGTCGCAGGTTGAGGTCGATACCGATAGTCCTGTCAATATCCTCCCGGATCTGCTTGCCCACATGATAAAGAGGCGCCCCTTTGCGAAACTGGCTGATCAGCTGAAAACGGGCTTCAACCCAGGGGATGAGAAAAAGGGCGATCAGGAAAAAATCGGGCTGGCGATGGATGTTCAGCTCCAGTGACAGATTGTTTATTCGGTCGATGATGCGACATATTCCGGAAAGGAGCTCCCGGGGGTTTTGCAGGGGCGCCAGGTTAGTGGCGAAAATTTTCCGATAGAAGGGGAAGAGAGCGAACAGGAGTCCCGAGTCAATGGCCAGTTCCAGCCAGGGTTCGGCTGCACCGCTGTAGAGGTCTTTCAGGAATTCGTCACGCAAACGGGACGGGGGGCAGAGTGACAGTTTGTGGCTGTTGCTGCACAGTGCCTGCCAGGTTTGTTCTTCGATGGTGAAATTGATTCTGGCTGCATGGCGGATCGCCCGTAACATGCGGACGGGATCCCGGCTTATTCTTTTGACTGGCTCGCCGACTATGCGGATAATTCCCTGGTCGAGGTCCAGGCTGCCGTCGACATAGTCGATAATGGTATTCGTCTGGATCTCAAAAAAAAGCGAATTGATGGTCAGGTCTCGACGCTGCGCGTCCTCGCTCAGTGTGCCGAAGGTGTTGTTGGGGGCAAGAACGGTCTCCGGCCCGTCAATGTCATGCTCGCTGAGGGATCGGAGGGTGCTTATCTCAATGGTCTTCCCGCCCTTGAAAAAGAGCTGTACCAGTCTGAAGCGTCGGCCTATGGTATTACTGTTGGGGAAGAGCCGGCGTAACTGGCCGGGGTGAGCGTCGGTGCTGATATCAAAATCTTTGGGGGTTTTGCCAAGATATAAATCGCGAACGCCGCCCCCGACAAGGTAACCGGCAAATCCGGCATCATTCAGTTTCTTGAGGACGAAAAGAGCGTCCCTGTCGATCATGTCGGCCCTGATCGGGTGCTTTTCAGGGGGGATAATGCGGCAGGAAGACGATGGCGACGCATCTTGCTGGATATCGGTTTCTGTTGGGAAAATCATCTTTAAAGAGGTGGTTGTCAAATTGCCGGACTGAATCCTTTCCCCTCTTTGTAAACCGATTCGGCTTGCTGCTTGAATTGTCGGAAAATTTCAGCGACAGAAAGGATTTTATCCATTTTGTAGCTGTTTTCACCGGAGAAGATCAGGCCGTCGCGAACATTACCCGATTTGGCCATCATCAACCTTTCGTTGATGCAGTAGTGGTGGTCACATTTTTTCAGACATACCTGGGGGCATTTTTTGGTGCTGACGTCTTCGCCTGCATTTAAAGCCTGGACAAAGGGGTTGTTTATGGCACGACCGGGCATACCTACTGGGGAGGAAGTAAGGACGATGTCTTCTTTTTTGGCGTTAAGGTATGCCTGCTTGAATTCATCGGCGATATCGCATTCTTCACTGAGTACGAAGCGCGAGGCGATCTGCACCCCGTCGGCACCGTACTTATCAATCATTTCCGCCATTTCATAGCCGTTGGTTATGCCGCCGGCGGCGATAAGTGGGATGTTTTTTACGACATCACGGATGGCGGGAAAAATTTCGCGGAGGGGTTTGTCGGTGCCGAGATGGCCTCCTGCTTCTTTTGCTTCGACGATAACCGCTGCTGCGCCAAGTTTTTCGGACAGCTTGGCCAGGGCCGCAGAACTGACGATCATGACGATGGGCGTGTTATGTTCCCGGCCAATCTTGAAAATATCCCGGGAAAAGCCGGCCCCGGTGATTATCATATCGATTCCGGCGTCTATCGAACTCATGACCAGCTTGTAGAAATCCTTCATGGCGAACATGATATTGACGGCGACTATACCGCTTGTCTCCGCCTTGGCTTTTTTAATATCCTCGTAAAGCTCTTCGGGAGGGAGGCCGGATCCGCCAATAACACCGATTCCACCGCAATTGGCAACCGGAACGGCCAGCGCTGAAGTAGATACCCGAATGGACATTCCGCCCTGAATTAATGGAAATGAGGCTTTAAAATTGGCAATATTAAGAGAAGGTAACTTCATGCAGAAAGGATTCCTTTTAGTACCTGAAAAATTATTTTTAGTAATTTTTACATAAAAACAATTTTTTGCGATGGACCAGTCCAGTTTTATCGGGGATTTTAAAACAACATATATGAGAAATGAGATAATGCACTTCTTGCCTGATTTTGTCAAGAGTAGTATCAGTCAATTGCAACACGATTTTTTGGCCAAGGCGCCCTGGAATTGACCTTTTACACCTGCACTTTATTGTGGGTTTACAATGAATAGCCGGGCGGTAAACTTGACAAAATCACAAAATTGCAGTTAATTTCTTCATTTTTGGTTTTGATGGGATAACTCTTTCCTGATAACTTTCCCGTTTTTTAGTGACTTAGAAATAATTTTCTTGTGCTTTTCACAAGAAAATTATTTCG